>Ga0206862_1064_pt3 | contig 29988 bp, 25 predicted proteins | sample Alteio_BWOrgCont_43_FD_152625 | JGI IMG/M metagenome (GOLD analysis project Ga0206862, IMG submission 152625) | Enriched cells from forest soil in Barre Woods Harvard Forest LTER site, Petersham, Massachusetts, United States -... | ecosystem: Environmental > Terrestrial > Soil > Temperate forest >... | reverse complement strand
AGCAGGGACTCATCACCAACGACCGCTTAGAGGAATACGACGGCACCACCGCCGTCGTGCGCACCAAACATCTCTCCGCCGATCAGGTCGAATACCTGCGCTGGAGAAGCGAGCGCGGGATGAAGACCCGCCACATCCTCCCCGTCATCCAGCACGACCCGTGGTTCGTCCTGCGCAACGGCCGCAAAATGATGAAGCACACCTACCGCGGCAGCACCTGGCGCAACATGCTCGGCCTCGAAGACGACCGGCAGGCATTCGCGCGATACAAGGAAATCCGCCGCCAGGAACGCGAATACCTGTAACTGCAGACTCTGAGGCAATCACAAATACGTGTCATCCAGAGCGGAGCGCCGTAAGCGCGCAATCGAAGAGCCTGCCCTGAGCTTGCAGAAGGGACCTGCTTTCCCCGCCTCGCCGCATCAGTTCGTCCAAAAATCGAAATCCACTTGACAATTCATCGTTCCGCATATTATTTAACTTAATAGTTAATTAACTACACGGTTCAATACAAATGGAAGACCACCTGAGTACAACCTTCGCAGCCCTCGCCGATCCCACCCGCCGCGCGATCCTCGCTCGGCTCGCCCTCGGCGAAACCTCCGTCACCGAGCTGGCAGAACCCTTCGAAATGAGCATGCCCGCCATCTCCAAGCACCTCAAAGTTCTGGAGCGCGCAGGTCTCATCGCCCGAGGACGCGAAGCGCAATGGCGTCCCTGCCGCCTCGAAGCCGCCCCGCTCAAGGACATCGCCGGCTGGGTCGAGCACTACCGCCGCTTCTGGGAGCAGAGCTTCGACCGCCTGGATGCGTACCTGCACGAGTTACAAAATCCCAAACGCAAGAAACAGGAGAAAAAGAATGAGCGCAATCGCCCTTAACAGCATCGACACGAAAGACCGCGAGATCACCGGAAGCCGCATCTTCAACGCTCCGCGCGAGCTCGTCTTCCAAATGTGGACCGATCCCAAGCACATCGTGAATTGGTTTGGGCCGAACGGCTTCCGCAACACCATCTTCGAAATGGACGTGCGCCCCGGCGGCAAATGGCGGCACATCATGCACGGCCCCGACGGCGTCGACTACAAGAACGAGAGCATCTACCTCGAAATCCTGCCTCCGGAGCGTCTCGTTTACCAGCACCTCTCAGCCCCGGGCCACATCTCTACCGTCACCTTCGAAGACCTGGGCAACAAAACAAGAGTCAGCATGCACATGCTCTTTGAAACAGCCGAGGTCCGCGACACAACCGTCAAGCTCTTCAATGCTCTCGAAGGCCTGCAGCAGACCCTCCAACGCCTCGCCGATCGGCTGGCGCAACTGCCGAAGTGACCGCAAGCACTAAACACATCACGGGCTGTCATCAAAGGCAGCCCGTGACGCCCGAAAATCCATGTACGCCATTGAAAACAAATGAAACCAACGCCTCAAACGGAGGGGAGGGGAATAAGCGCCCGCACCGCCGCCTGAACCAGCCCGGCTACGTCATGCGGATCGGCCTCCGCCGCCGGTTCCCAGCCAAGCTCACGTAGTGTGGCCGAGGTAATCGGTCCGACCGAGAGCGCCCAGACTCCCTGCGGCGCCGAGCAGATCCCAGCCTCGCCCAACAGCCGAAAAAAGTTGGTGACCGTCGAAGAGCTGGTAAAGGTCACCGCGTCCGGCAGTGGCGAATCCACGAAAATTTCGCGTACCAGCCGGGCCGACTCGTCGGGAATCACAGTCCGGTAGGCATCGACCACATCCACGGTCGCGCCCACTCGCCGAAACTCATCCGGAATCACGTCGCGGGCAACGGCAGCGCGCGCCAGCAGAACTCTGGACCCCGCAACCTTCTCCCGCAGCGCCTCGACAACCGACTCAGCAACATAGTTCGGAGGAACCAGATCGACTCGAAAGCCAGCCTCCCGCACCGCGGCAGCGGTCGCCGAGCCGACAGCAACCACCTGAACTCCGGAAGCCGAGGAAGGATCAACACGAAGCAGCGCCAACCGCTCGCCAAGCACGCGAGCCGTGTTCGCGCTGGTAACAATCAGCCACTGATACTGTTGCAAATCGCGCAAAGCCGCATCAAGCGGCTCATACGAATCAGGAGGAACGATTTCAATTGTAGGAAGTTCGATAACGCAGGCGCCGAGCCCTTCCAGTTCCACGCGCAGCCGGCTCGCCTTTTGCCGCGGTCGCGTGACGACAATCGTCCGTCCCGCAAGCGGCAACTTGCTCACAATTGAACAGCTCCGAGAATTTCGCGCGCACCCTGCTCCATCAAACGCTCCGCCAGCCGCTGCCCAAGCTCTTCGGCACTCTGGTCATGTTGATGATCCAGCTCCGCGCGCACCAGCGCCGATCCATCCGGGTGCGCAACCACGCCGGTCAGCGTGTAACCGTAAGGCGAAGGCTCGCAGTAGACGCCGATGGGGACATGGCACCCGCCGCCAAGCGCAGCGAGGGCGGCGCGCTCAGCGCTCACCGCAAATCTCGAAGCCGGATCATCGAGAAATGTGACAGCCGATCTCGTCTGCTCATCGTCGGCGCGAGTTTCGATACTCAGCGCTCCCTGGCCCGGAGCAGGACAAAGCACGAGCGGAGCAAACCGCTCACGTATCCACTCCGTCCTCCCCAGCCGCTCAAGGCCGGCAGAGGCAAGAACCGCCGCATCGACCAGACCATCGTTCAGCTTGCGCAGCCGCGTATCGACATTGCCGCGAAACTCGACCAGTTCCACATCGCGCCGTTGCGCGCGAAGCTGCGATTGTCGCCGCAAGCTGCTGGTACCGATGCGTGCGCCACTCGGCAAAGCGGCGAAAGAGTCGTATTTGACAGAAACAAACGCATCCCGCGGATCCACCCGGGGAGGGACTGCGGCAATCGCAAACGGAGCCGCAAGCTCAGTCGGAAGGTCCTTCAAACTGTGGACAGCAAGATCAACCCGGTCAGCAAGAAGCGCCTCTTCAATCTCCTTGGTGAACATGCCCTTCGTGCCAACCTTATTGAAGGCCACGCCTTGCAGAGCATCGCCAGTCGTGCGGATGATCTCGATCGTGACCTCATGGCCCGCGCCGCGCAACGCGTCGGCGATATGGTTGGCCTGCCACAGCGCCAGCTGCGAGCTACGGGAACCAATGCGAATCACGCGCGGTCCTTCTCGTTGCCCACCGCGACAGCTTCTTCCGCATTTTTAGCAGCGGGCTTCGCAGGAACGTGCGAATTTGTGGCTTCCTTCGCCGGCGGGAGATTGAAGACCGCGCGCATCACTTCCAGCATCACGGTGTCGGCCTCAAGCGCTGCTGCCTTGATCGCCTGCATCGGCAGATGCAGAAATTTGTTCATCAGCCCGCGCGTCAACACTTCGACCGCGGCCTGCTGCTCCGGGGTGAGGGATTGCAACCGGGCCTGCGCGCGACGCAGCTCCGACTGGCGCATCTCTTCGGCAGTCTTTTGCAGATCAACGATCATCGGCGCGGCGTTTAACGCCTGCGCACGCCGCTGGAAGCGAAGGACCTCCTCCGCAATGATCGCCTCGGCGCGTTGCGCTTCTCGTGTCCGGTCATCAAGGTGCGACGCGGCAACGGACTGCAGATCGTCAATGTCGTACAGGAAAACACCGTCCACGCGGTTAATCTCCGGGTCGATGTCGCGCGGTACAGCAATGTCGATGAAGAACATCGGTCTATTGCGCCGTTTGTGCAGGAATTGCTGCCCATGCTCGCGGCGGAAGATATGGTCCTGGGAGCCGGTAGAGGTGATGATGATGTCGGCCTGATCGGCGGTTGCGTAGAGATCGTCAAAACGGACGGCATGTCCGTTGAAATTCCGCGCCAGTCCTAATGCGCGATCATGCGTGCGATTGGCGACAAAAATCGAATCCGCGCCCTGCTGCATCAAATGCCGCGCCGCCAGCTCGCTCATCTTGCCTGCGCCCACCAGCAGTACACATTTGCCTTCAAGCGAGCCGAATATCTTTTGGGCAAGATCGACTGCCACCGAGGCAATCGAAACAGACGAGCTGCCGATCTGCGTCTCGCTGCGTACCTTTTTCGCGACGGTGAAAGTGGATTGCAGCAGCTTTTCCAGGTGTCCCTGCACGGCTCCCACCGAGCGCGCCGTCGTGTAAGACTCCTTCACCTGTCCAAGAATCTGCGGCTCACCAACCACCATCGAGTCGAGACTCGATGCTACGCGAAAGAGGTGCTGTACCACATCGGTCTCGCGGTATTCGTAGGTGTGCGGACGCAACGAAGCGGTCTGAATGCCGAGATAACTTTGCAGGAAGCCCAACAAATCAGGGCTGGTCGATTCGTGGCATGCCAGCAGCTCGACTCGATTGCAGGTGGAAAGAATCATGGCCTCCTGCACACCCGGAAATTCGAGCAGCGCGCGCGTGGCCTCGCTCAGGCGTTCCGGCGATATGGCGAGTTGCTCCCGCAACTCTATCGGAGCCGTCTTGTGGTTCACGCCAGTGAGCAGAAGCTTCATGGCGTTGTGAACCTATGCACCGAACTGAACAGATTCGCCGCCCACACGCACAGCATGACCAGGAACACCGCACTAGAGAGATACACGGCTCGCTTGCCGCGCAGCCCCGTCGAACGCCGTACGAACAGTATCACAAGGTACAACACCCACATCACAAACGAAAGCACGACCTTGGGATCGAGAAAATACGCAGCCCCCATGTGCTCCTGCGCAATCAGCGAACCGATCAACAGACCACCGGTCATGCAGAGAAAGCCGAAGATGAGTGTTGTCCTGGCGATCTGGTCCATGGTGTCGAGCGGCGGCAGCCATTCCAGAAAGCCCGGCGACTCCCTGCTCTTCAGCCGGCGCTCCTGCGCCAGGTAAAGCAGGCTCGCCAGCAGGCTGAAGATCAGCGCAGCATAGGCGGCCAGCAGAAGTGTGACGTGAATGGCGATCCAGCCGCTGCGCACCAGGGACGAGGAAAACGTGTATCGATCAGGACCGATGGCGGGTATCAGAATGATGAGAAAAGCAAACGGCAGTGCGAAGACGCCAAAGGACATCGCGCGATAGCGAAGCCAGATCAGGAGAAACGCTGTGACAATCAGGAGCGAAAGCGTAGATTGCACCTGGTGCATGCCGCCCGGCATCAGGCGATGCGCGGCGGCCAGCATTTCCACAAAGGCCACAAAATGGAAAGACCATCCGCCGATCGTCAGAGGCAGACATATCCGCTGCCATCGCGGACGGTCGCCAAAGACAGCCGGCAGAGCAGACACGCTCGCCAATCCGTAGAGCACCGCCGCAACTCTAAGCCATAGCAGATACATGCAACCCTTGAAAAACTAACGCGTAACTTAAGTATATCTTTTGCTGGCCCATTTCTCATTCTGGGAACCTGCAAGAAGATGGTGAAACAGCACGGTTCGGACGCAATCGGACACTGGCGGGAATTGGGGTGCAAGCCAGCATGGCAATGCGATATGCTGGCCTTTCCCCGTGTCCGATACTTCTCTCCAATCAGTTGAGACGGCGCAGACGCCGCTCATGCGCCAGTATGCCGCAGCCAAGCAACAACATCCTGACGCGCTGCTCTTCTTTCGCCTCGGCGATTTTTACGAACTGTTTTTTGAAGACGCGCACGTCGCCTCCCGTGAACTGCAAATCACCCTCACTGCGCGTGATAAAGAACGCGCAGTACCGATGTGCGGCGTGCCCTATCACGCGGCGGAAGGCTACATCTCCAGATTGCTCCGCAAGGGCTACCGCGTTGCCATCTGCGAGCAGATGGAGGATCCTAAGCTTACAAAGAAGATCGTGCGACGTGAAGTAACGCGCGTCCTGACTCCAGGGACGGCGATCGACCCGGCCCTCGGTTCAGAACAGAATAATTTCCTCGCCGCGGTGTCATTCGGAGAAAACCTCGCCGCCCTCGCGCTGCTCGATCTCTCCACCGGAGACTTCCGCGCCGCTGAGTTTACCGGAGCACAAGCGTCGGCACTCTGTCTTGATGAATTACAGAAGGCTTCGCCCAGCGAGGTGCTCTTATCTGGCGCGAATCCGCTGCTGGAGCACAACGCAGAACTGCCACCCGCGCTCGAACGCATCAGGACAAAGACGTCTCTTGAAGACTGGGTTTTTACCAGAGACTATGCCGTGCCCTTGCTGGAGCGGCAGCTGGGCGCGGCTTCGCTCGACGGCTTTGGCCTTACCCAGCACTCGGCGGCGGCCATAGCAGCAGGAGCGATCCTTCATTACGTACGCAGCACGCAGCGGGTAGAGCTTGGGCACATCGACAGTATCCGCTTCTATGAGCGCACGGAGTATCTGCAACTGGATCAGGTTACTGTCCGCAACCTGGAGTTGCTTGAGCCGCTGTTCAGCGAAGCAGGGTCTGCGACTACGCTTTTCCATACTCTCGACTGTTGCCAGACACCGATGGGCAAGCGCATGCTCCGCGCGTCGATCCTCCGCCCTTTGCTGGATGAGCGCGCGATCGATGATCGCTATGACGCCGTCGAATATCTGAAGAATGGCCTGATTCTGCGCGAGAAGATTCGCAAAGTCTTAGAAGGCATTCTCGATCTCGAGCGACTGCTGGCTCGCATTTCTTTGGGCAGCGCCGGGCCACGCGACCTCCTTGCCCTGGCGTCCTCGCTTCAGCATCTGCCGCAATTGCAAAGTGCCCTGTCCCAGATTGACCTGTCACTTTGGAAGCACCTCAATACCCGGCTCGATCCGCTGGAAGATCTGTGCATAAAGATTCAGCAAAGCCTTCAGCCGTCTCCGCCTCTTACGCTGGCTGAAGGCGGAGTGATCGCACCGGGCGTTGACGCAGAACTGGATGATCTTCGGACGCTCAGCCAGAGCGGGCGGCAGTCCATTGCCGCCATTGAAGAGCGGGAACGCGCCCGCACAGGCATCGCATCGTTGAAAGTGCGCTTCAATTCCGTTTTCGGTTACTACATTGAAATTACAAAAGCGAACCTCGCCAATGTTCCGTCCGACTATGAGCGGAAGCAGACGCTCGTCAATGCGGAGCGTTTTACGACTCCCGAGTTGAAAGACTACGAGACGAAGATCCTGACCGCGCATGAACGCTCCGTGGAAATCGAGAAGCGCATCTTTGCCGATCTGCGCCGCATCGTTCTCGACAGTGCGAGCCGGATTCGCAAAACCAGCGGCGTGGTTGCGGAAGCCGACCTGCTCGCAAACTTCGCGCATCTTGCGGCACTGCGCAACTATACCCGTCCCCAGCTTGCAGCGAACTCGATACTCGAGTTTGTTAGTGCGCGGCATCCCGTGATCGAGGCCCTGATGGATGAAGCGGGCCAGGGACGTTTTGTTCCGAATGACCTTTATCTCGACATTGAAGGCTCGGCCATCCTGCTGCTTACCGGGCCGAACATGGGTGGCAAGTCGACGTATCTGCGGCAGGCTGCCCTGCTGGTCATTCTGGCGCAGATGGGCTGCTTTATCCCCGCCACTGCCATGCGCTACGGTCTCGTGGACCGCATCTACACGCGCATCGGCGCCAGCGACAACCTGGCCCGCGGCCGCTCGACCTTTATGGTCGAGATGACGGAGACGGCGACAATCCTCAACACCGCCACCGACCGCTCGCTGATCCTGCTCGATGAAATGGGCCGCGGGACCGCGACCTTCGACGGCCTCTCGCTCGCCTGGGCAACCCTCGAATACCTGCATGCTAATATCCGTGCGCGAACGCTTTTCGCGACGCACTACCATGAGTTAACGATGCTGGCCGAACAGCTGAGCCATCTGAAAAATCTGCGCGTTGCCGTCAAAGAAACTCCGCAGGGAATCGTCTTTCTGCACGCCATTGAACCCGGTCCGGCGAGCAAGAGCTACGGCATTGAAGTGGCCCGGCTCGCGGGATTGCCGCCGCAAGTAATCCAGCGGGCCAGGCAGGTGCTGAAGCAGCATGAACGATCCGAGCGCAGCAACGTCGCGGCTGAAACGGATGCGCCGCTGCAACTGACCATGTTCACACCGCTCTCTCAGCGCATTCTGGATCGTCTCCAGGAGACTGACATCAACTCCCTCACCCCATTACAGGCGCTGAACCTGCTCGAAGAACTACAGAGCGAAATCAAATCGTCACAAGGCGGAAAGGCGTGAGCAGGACGCTTCGCCAGATGGTGGGTCAGCTGATCATTGCCGGCCTCGAAGGCCCTGAACTAACGTCCACCGAGAGTGCATGGCTCAAGTTGATTCGTCCCGGCGGGGTCATCCTCTTCCGCCGGAATATTGAAGAAGCCGGCCAGACGGTTCAGCTCCTTCGCGAAATCACACAGATTGCAGGCGCACCGAACTTCCGCTGCCTTGATCTTGAAGGCGGCCTCGTTGACCGGCTGCGCGATTTAATCGCACCCGTGCCATCTCCAGCCGAGGTCTATGCAACCGGAAATCCAGCACTTTTCAGGAGACATGGCAGGCTCATCGCGCGAGAGGCGCGAAGCCTGGGCTTTAACGCCGTCTTTGCTCCAGTACTCGACCTTGCCCTAACAGATTCCGCAAGCGTCATGCGCACTCGTGCAGTATCTGCCGATCCGGCGGAAGTGACCGCATACGCCGCCGCATTTCTTCAGGGATTTGCGGCTGAAGGCATGATCGGGTGCGGAAAGCATTTCCCTGGCCTTGGCGGGGGCAATCTTGATTCGCATCACGCAATGCCGGTTATTCAGCGCTCGTGGCAAGAAATGTGGACCCAGGACATCGTCCCATTTCGCGCACTCAAAGCTAAACTGCCTATGATCATGGTGGCCCATGCCGCCTATCCGCGGGCTTCTGGAAGTACCATACCCGCTTCCGTCTCCCCATTCTGGATTACAGAAGTACTCCGGAGAAAACTTCGGTATAGCGGCCTGGTCATTTCCGACGATATGGAAATGGGAGGGATACTTACGCAGCGGTCCATGGACGATGCTGCCGTCGAAGCAATTGCGGCCGGTGCTGATGTACTTGAGATTTGCAGAAATCCGGCCCTGATTCTCATGGCCTATGAAGCGCTGTTATCGGAGGCCGAAGGTTCGCCGTCCTTTCGCCGCCGAGTGGAACAAATTGTTGGGCGTATCATTCGCTGCAAAGCAAGGCTCACTCTCGCAGAAGTGCCACGAACGCCTCCGCCTCGTCGACTTGAGAGTCTCAGGCAGCAGGTGCGAGAACTGTTGCACTAAATCGTATGAATGAATGTTTGGTTTGTCACCGTAATCATTACGTATGGGGAAAGCACACACCCCCCAAGCGCATCGAAGCAGGCTGGGTAAGCGAAGCTGTAATGTTCGGGGCTTATCAAGGGGTACATCTAAAGTAACTTGTTTTATTGTCACGGGGCTAGCATGCTGCACTTAAATAACGCAATCCGGGGAGCGCTTCTATGTATACTGTCATTGCTTCATAAATACTACATCTCATCTGCGTCTCAGACCCGCGCGTGCTCGTTTTCGTTGAGTCGGAATCTTGATTGGGCCGGCGCAAGCCCTCGATCAAGTATGTTCAAACGTGGTGTAAGAGAGTCTTGCGATTGGTGCCCCTGCTGGAAACAAGCGCCCCAATTTCAAAATCGAAACAAAACTGTGGCTGACCGTGTTTGTGAAACGTTATGGCAACATCAGAATACATTCGAAAAAGCGCGCGATCTGAAAGGCACCTGATACCAGTCGGCTATCAGACTGGTAAGAGTCGCCGAGTTGCGGGACCGGTTCTTGCATCCAAACTGCTGCGAATGTCTGGTGATGTAGTGATCGTCGTTCTGGCATTTGCTCTGGCTCTTGAAGTCAAGCTTCACGTGCTGAACGATAGAAACACGTTCAGCTTTGTTCACCACTCTACCGTCTCTCTCTATCTGGGTTTCTTCGCGTGGTTTCTCTGTTGCCTGCTACTTGTTTCAGAGCACTATGATCTTTACAATCCCACGCTCGCACCGGGAGGTCTGCGCGAACTCCGTTTGACGGTACAAGCCTCTCTGAATGCGGGATTGCTCCTGTGCGGTGGTCTCTACATGGCGCGCCTGGAGCTGGCCTCACGCGCAGTCGTTGTCTTGCTCGTCTGCACAACTACGTTCGCGCTGTGTATCTGGCGCGCAAGTTTGCGGCTCGCCTACTATCGGCACTTCGAAAAAGGAATCGATACTCGGAACGTAATAATCCTTGGCACCAACCACCTATGCCGGACCCTTGGCGAGCACATCGCCGGCAATTATCGACTTGGTTATCAATTTCTGGGATATATCTCCACATCAGATCATTCAGGTGACGCCGGAATTGCTCCCCAGGAGGTTTTGGGCGGCATCGAGCGACTGCGTCAGCTTACCCGCCTCCATTTCATCGATGAGGTTGTGATCGCTCACCCCCTTCCTACCGAACAAGTCATACTCTTGTTGGAAGAGGCTCGTGAGTTAGGCATCGACATTCGAGCCATTTCCGGCCTTTACGGTGATCTGTCGGCCCATGCTCCGATTGAATATCTTGGCGTCTATCCGGTCAGGTCGCTACATCGCAGCCATTCCAGAACCCTATCGCACCTCTTTAAACGGGCCTTCGACATCATTTTTTCACTGGCAGCAATGATCGCTGTCTTTCCTCTCATGTTCGTGATCGCCGTCATGATCCGAGTGGACAGCGAAGGACCGATCTTTTACGTCTCTGAGCGCATCGGCAAAAGGGGACGTGTATTCCCCTGTTTCAAGTTCCGCACGATGGTTAAAGATGCCGAGAAGAAGAAGCGTGAACTGGCAGCCCTGAATGAACGCGATGGAATTCTCTTCAAAGTATCGAACGATCCGCGAGTGACGCGTATTGGCCGCATCCTGCGCAAGTACAGCCTGGATGAGCTGCCGCAATTCTTTAATGTCTTCCGGGGCGAGATGAGCGTCGTGGGCCCGCGTCCCCCAATTGCGAGTGAAGTCGAGAAGTACGAACTTGAACACTTCCGACGCCTGGAAGTGATGCCCGGTCTTACAGGCCTATGGCAAGTACATGCGCGGCAGGATTCTTCGTTTGCCAAGTACATCGAACTGGACACCGCCTACGTCGAGAACTGGACTTTCTGGCTTGACGTAAAAATTCTTCTTCGCACGGCACACGTGGTTCTCAGCGGCACAGGGGCATAGGCCGCAATCAGTCAGGCTATTTTGCTACCGGCTGAGCCAGAAGCCCATCTTTAAGAAGCATCTGTTTCATGCAGCGCAACGCCTGCCGCGTACGCTCCTCATTTTCGATAAGAGAAAAACGGACATGGCCGTCGCCGAATTCGCCAAAGCCTATTCCCGGACTGACGGCGATCTTGGCTTCCTTGAGCAGCTTGGTAGAAAATTCAAGCGAGCCTAATGCTTTATACGGCTCCGGAATCGGCGCCCACACAAACATGGTTGCCTTCGGTAGCGGCACCTGCCAGCCCAGCTTGTTCAATCCACCAACCAGAACATCGCGGCGCCTGCGGTAGTTGTCGCAAATCTCCCGGACACATTCCTGCGGCCCTTCAAGTGCGAGAATCGACGCAACCTGCACCGGCGTGAACGTCCCATAATCGAAATAGCTCTTAATGCGAGCCAGAGCCGCAACCAGTTCCCTATTCCCAACCATGAAGCCAACACGCCAGCCCGGCATGTTATAGCTCTTCGAAAGCGTAAAGAACTCAACCGCTATATCTTTCGCTCCCGGAATTTGCAAAATCGAAGGTGCCTTATATCCGTCAAAGCATATGTCCGCATACGCCAGATCGTGCACCAGATAGATCTTCTGCTCCTTGCACAGGGTGACCACGCGCTCAAAGAAACCCAGATCCGCACACTGAGTCGTTGGATTGGCAGGAAAGTTGAGAATGAGCATCTTTGGCCGCGGATAGATGAGCGGAATCGCGCGTTCAAGCTCGGCAAGAAACGCCTCCGTATCGTGAATCGCGACACTGTGAATGTTTGCTCCCGCGATGACCGGCCCATAAATGTGAATGGGGTAGCTCGGATTCGGCACCACCACCACATCACCCTGATCAAGCGTGGCGAGGCACAGATGCGCAATTCCTTCCTTGGATCCGATCGTGGCAATTGCCTCCGTGTCGGGATCGAGAGTGACCTCGTAGCGTTGCTGGTACCAGTTGCAGATCGCCTTCCTCAGCCGCGGAATTCCTCGAGACAACGAATAGCGATGTGTCTCCGGCTTGCGCGCAGATTCAATCAGCTTGTCGACAATGTGCTGCGGCGTCGCCCCATCAGGATTGCCCATCCCAAAATCAATGATGTCCTCGCCGCGGCGGCGGGCAGCAGACTTCAGTTCAGAGGTGATGCTAAAAACGTAGGGGGGCAGTCTCTTGAGTCTTGTAAATTCTTCCACTCGGTCAGTCCTGTGCGCTTCGTATACGAGTCAGATAGCTGATTCCCAATATAGAAGATGCGAGGAAGATCTTCCTAGAAGATCATAAGGCGGAGACATTCGAAAACATCTAAGCCCCGCTGAGTGCTTCCTGCAAACGATCGCTGTAGCTTCGGCTCACCCTGAGCGTTGTCCCGTCCCTCAGCCGCAGCAGACAATCGCGATTCGCAAGCGCCTGCATTTCGGAGATACGATCCAGGCGAACGATGGTAGAGCGATGAATTCGAACGAAGGTTGACGGGTCGAGCCTCCGCTCTAGAATGTGCAGAGGTTCGCGCAGCAAGTGCGTCTTTCCATTCACATGCAGCGCCGCATAGTCACCTTGCGCTTCGATCCACTCCACTTCGTTTGCCGTGATGAAGAAAATCCGCCGGCCATTGCGAATCGCGAACCGCTGCTGGTTTCCCGATGGCCGCTTCGCATGCAGATCGGACAGTAGCGACTCCAGCCTCTCGCCGAGCGTGTTGTCCTTCTCCATTTGCAGCAGGCGCTGCACACGATCAACCGCCTCGCCAAAACGCACGTCATCGATCGGCTTCAGCAGATAGTCGGCCGCATGCACATCAAATGCGCGCAGCGCATACTGGTCGAATGCGGTCAAAAAGATGACGGCCGGACGTTCATCCGCGGGCAGGTTCTCCAGCATCTCGAAGCCGTCCATCTCCGGCATTTGCACATCAAGGAAAATCAGATGCGGATGGTGTTCGGAAATTGCAACCAGAGCATCTTCACCGTTACTGCACTCGCCTATCACTTCAAACTGGGGATAAGGCCGCAGGCGGGAAATGATCCCCCGTCTCGCTAATGGCTCATCATCGATCACGATGGTTCGATATGTCATTGTGTTCTATCCTCCTGTACTCGTGCGACCGCCAATTCCCCTGGCGCCACATAGCTGTGCAAAGGAATTCTGATCGTTACTTTGCAGGCATCTTCTGCGGAAAAATCGATCGTGAATTCATGGGCATCCCCGTAAAGCTGTTGCAATCGCGTGCGAATGTTGGTCAGGCCGATCCCGTAAGTGCATGGCCTTCCGTTCAGCGGCATCAATTCGTTCCGTACCCCGATCACCAGATCATCCTTATCGTGAAAGGCCGTCATGAAGAGCTCTCCGCCATCTCGCCGCTTGGCGATGCCATGACGAACGGCGTTTTCAACGAGAGGCTGCAGCAACAGGCGTGGAACTCCCGATTCCAGCAGAGTGGAATCGATCTCCTCAATCACCGTCAGCCGCTCGCCAAGCCGCGTCTTCTCTATCTCCAGATAGAGCCGTGTAATATCCAACTCGTCCCGCAGCGGGCTCTCGCAGCTGCCGTTGTCATCCAACGTAGCGCGAAAAAAATCCGCCAGCCTCGCAATCATGCGGTTGGCAGTCGCCGTGTCCCGCTCATAGACGAGCGTCGAAATAGAGTTAAGCGTATTGAAAAGAAAGTGCGGATGAATCTGATATTGCAGTGCCTTTAGTTCCGCCTCATGCACCAAAGACTCCAGGTGAAGCAGCCGTGCACGCTCCTCCGCCTGTGCCCCGTAGAACTTGATGCCGAAATACAACGCGCTCCATAACGCGAGTACGAAGGTCGGGCTCAGGGCGTTTGCGAAGATGTAGTACCACTCAAATTTTTCCCACGCCGGCATCATGTACTTCGCTTCAAGCCAAAGAAGCACCGTGCCGCAGATCAATCCGAGCGAGTAACAACTGAGAGCCACGATCCGCACCACCAGTGACCATGAAGCCTGCTTTCTCCACAGGCGGCGGCAGACGACATGTTGAGGAAAGCTCGCCAGGAAACAGATCGCGCAAAAGGCGAGCCGGTACACCAACTCGCTGCGCAGCTCTTTCGCCGGGAGGAAGCTGAGCAGTTGCAGAACGAAGTAAACAGTCCAGCCCCCCGCCTGAACCTGCCAGAAAGATGGCAGCCGCTGCTCTTCGGAAACTCTCACACTGAAGTATGTTAGCGGGAAAACCATCCCCCGGGCTCCGCCGTATATCGCAAAATTCACACGGCTCGCCGTTCCGCATCCCGAAAATATGCCTGAGCGCACCCCGAGCATCATTTTTTATCTCAAGTAATACTGGTCAGCTTAGAATTGCCGCCATCACTCGGAGACTCCTCGACCGCATGGAAAAACATATGGAATGGCACAACGTAATCGACCCGGCCAGCCCTGAGTTGGATCAACTCGCCGAGCGCTACCACCTTCATCCCCTCCATATCGAGGATTGCCGACAGCGTCTGGAGAGCGCCAAGATCGAGGACGGCGAAGGCTACCTGTTCACCGTGGTGAAGTGCATCGAATTAACCACGGAAGGCGACCTCGATGCGCACGACATCGACCTCTTTCTCGGCAAGGACTATCTCATCACTGTGATTGAAACCGGGGACAAAGATACCCGGCAGCGTATTGAGCGGCTCCAGGCCAGCGGCAATCATCTGCGCGCAGACCAGATTTACTACCGCATCATCGATGCCGCCGTGGACAACCATATTCCCGTGCTCGATCACTTCAATGAAGCCATTGACGTTCTCGAAGACAGCGCCATGGAAGCTGCCACTCCCAGCACGCTTTCCAGAATATTCGAGATCAAACGGGTGCTCATCAACCTTCGCCGCATTCTGATTCATACGCGCGACGTTACCGCGCACTTGCAGCGCGTCGACTCGCCCTATATCAAGCGCGATATGTGGCCTTTTCTTCGCGATGTGTATGACCACATCTCGCGCAATCTCGACCACGTAGAAATGCTCCGCGATCTCCTCAGCGGTTGCCTCGACGTATATCTGTCCAGTGTCGCCAATCGCACGAATCAGGTGATGAAGGTACTCACCGTATTGAGCACCATTGCCCTGCCCGCACTCGTGGTTTCAGGGATTTATGGAATGAACGTGAAAGGCTTACCCGGCTCCGACGCTCCGTATGGCCTTATAGTAGTGCTGGGAATGATGGCTGCCTGCACCGTGATTCTTCTTTGGATTCTCCGGAAGTTCGGTTGGCTTTGACTTTATCGTGCCGCACAGCAGTTACGAAACGCTTGGTTCGAGGGATAACTTCATCTGGTTCGCAACCGCGTCTGCAAAGCTCTGCCAGTTGAGCTTCGTCTCATATCTCGCGCGTGCCGCATGAGCCATACGAAGATACGCATCCCGGTCTTTCGCGATTGCGAGAATTCGCTCAACATATTTTGGGGCCGCATCGTTCGCCGCCAGAACAATACCTGTCTCGCCGTCTTCGATGATCGAAGGCACCGCATGCACGGCCCGAGACACCGCGGGCAATCCGAAGGCATGAGCCTCTGCAAACACCACACCAAAACACTCCGCATGCGTCGGTACGATGAGGAAGTGCGACTTCAGAAATAACTGGCGTAATTTCTCGCTCTCGTCGGGATCGCTTCGTCTCAACAGTCCGTGGACAGTCACGATATCCTGCAAATCCGCTGGGATAGGCGGATTGCCGCCAACAATGTGAACCCTGACCTTCTTTACACCTGCCGCTCTCAGGCCGCTAGCCACTTCCAGGGTCAGCGGGCCACCCTTGCGCTCCCAATCCTTGCCGACAAACAACAGCTTCAGCTCGTCCTGCGACCTCGATTGAATGATCTGCGACAGCTGCTCCCGGTTCTCACTGGGAATCCAGTTCGCACCCATGGGCTGCACGCACAGCTTTTCAGGCGGAACACCATACAGTCGCCGAGCCTCATCCGTGGCCCACTCCGACGAAAAAATCAACTTTGCACAGCGGCGCGCAGCGGCCGCTTCCAGCTTCGCGAATCTTCTCCCCAGTAGAGGCAGGCTCTCATACTCGCTGTATGTTTCTTTCCACGTCATCCAGGGCGCATCGGTCACCATAAAAACCGGTACACCGGGATCCGGCAGATAAAGAAGGCAGTGACTGGAAATCGACAGGATCGCATCCGGCCGATAGGCGCGAATGGCTGCTTCGGTTTGGCGAGCAAATTGCTTTTGCGCCGCGGGTGTCAGATAAAGCGGATAGCGCGGAGGCTTCCCGCCCAGCACCAATCGCAGCGCACCGTTGATCAATGTGCGCTTAGGCTTCAGCTTCGACAGAACAGAAACCCGCTCGATGCTTGCTTCCAGAGCCTCTCGCATGTTGTATGCGGTACCACTCCAGGAAGCGGGATCAAACGGGTCTTCGACAGTGACGATTAGAAGATGGCCGGGAAATTTAGGTCGTGACGTAAGCGCAGCCATCGCAAGGAGACTGAGTCCATGCTATCAAATTGCCTTCATTCCACTGGTCAGCCCGCTGCCGGCTGCCGTCATAATAGAATGAAAGAACCATAGAGTCCCACCCACCTCGTACATGCAGGTAATCCAGGCGACATTTGGCACCTTTCACCACTTTCATCTGGCTCGCGAACTCAGTTCACGCGGCCATCTGAAGCATATTTACTCCACATACCCATGGCGACGATTGCGCCGTGAAGGTCTTCCACCCGATTTGGTCAGCACATTTCCCTGGGCTCACACTGTGCAAATCGTGGCCGGTAGATATCTGCCGGTGCCAAAGAGAATCGATCAGCTAATGGCCGGGCTGACAGCCGCATCGTTTGACGGATGGCTCTGCCGCCAGATATCCGCGTGCGACGCCTACGTCGCACTCTCCGGCGCAGGAAAGAAGAGTGGGAGACGAGCGCAGGAACTTGGCGCGAAATATGTCTGCGACCGGGGCTCTTCGCACGCGCGTTACCAGTATCAGCTCATGCTTGAGGAATATCGCCGTTGGAATGTGCCCGCCACACGATCGCAAGGACTGGAGCGAGAAGAGAGCGAATACGAGAACGCCGACGCAATCACCGTTCCCTCCGAATTTGCCCGCCGTTCTTTCGTGGACTGCGGCGTCCCACCGGAAAAGGTACACAAGATGATGCTCGGCGTTCAACTGGATGCCTTTCGCCAAAAAGGCGAACCGCCGCCTGATGCCTTTGAAGTGCTTTTCGTCGGCACGGTAAGTTTTCGCAAGGGAATCCCCTACCTGCTTGAGGGCTTCCGCCGATTCTGGCATCCCCGCAAGCGACTGCGAATCGTGGGATATGTTCCGCAAGAGATCAAGGCTTATCTGAAAACTGCGGGCCTGAGTAATGTAGAAATCTGCGGAGCACGCCCTCAGTCGGAGCTTGCGCAGATGATGAGCCAAAGCCACGTGCTCGTGCTTCCGTCAATTGAAGACGGTTTCGGAATGGTGATAACCCAGGCCATGGCCTGCGGATGCCCTGTGATCAGCTCTACAAATACCGGCGGCCCTGATCTGTACACCGACGGCAGCGAGGGATTCATTGTCCCGATCCGCTCTCCTGAAGCCATTGAGTCCGCCCTGCAACGGCTCGCTGATAAACCGTCGCTGCGGCAAACGATGAGCGAGGCCTCTTTGCGCAGAGTCCAGTCTCTCGGGGGATGGCGCCAATACGGTGAAAGCTACAGCAATTTTTTGAAGGCCCTTTGCGGACAAGCTTGAAAGCAGATCCACAAATCTCATCTACAGACGCTTTTCCCTTGACTGTCTAGGAGTACGGCATTACCCTCCTAGATGCCCTAGGAGGAAATCCTTGGCTTCAAAAGAAAACGACCTTCTGCAAGGCACGCTCGACATGATGGTGCTCAAAGCCGTCTCACTCGGCCCACTCCATGGCTACGGCGTACTTCTGCGAATTCAGCAAATCTCCGGCAACCTCCTTGAGATCCAGCAAGGCTCGCTCTATCCGGCGCTCTATCGCCTCGAGCACGAAGGCTGGATCGCAGGCGAATGGGGACAAAGCGAGAACAACCGCAAGGCCAAATACTACCGGCTCACTGTATCCGGACGACGACGCCTGCGCACAGAAACCGAAAAGTGGAACCGCATGTCGGATGCCATCGGCGCTGTCTTGAGTGCCACACCGGAGGAAGCATGAGCCTTGCAAGCCGCATCGCTACATGGTGGAAAGCAGTCACGCGACCGGAACAGCTCAGCGATGAGATCGACGACGAACTGACCTTTCACATCGACGCGTACGCCAATGACCTGATGCGCAACGGACTTACGCGCGAAGAGGCATTCCGCCGGGCGCGTGTCGAACTCGGCGGACTGGCTGCACAGAAAGAAAACTGCCGCACAGCATGGGGAACACGCGCATGGGATGAATTGCGGTCCGATCTTCGTTACGCGACGCGCATGCTGGCCAAGAGCCCAGGATTTGCGGCAATCGCCATCGCCTCCCTCGCTCTCGGGATTGGCGCCAACACGACAATCTTTACCATTACCAAGCAGGTCCTGCTCGATAAGCTTTCTGTCCACAAGCCGGAATATCTGCGCCTCTTCGCATGGATATCGGCGAAAAAAGGAGTGGCGCATCACACTTGGGGACGATGGGACAAGACTCCGGACGGAAAAATCATATGCACATCGTTTTCCTATCCGATCTATCAGCAGCTCCGCCAGCAAAACCAAGTGCTTGAGGACGTTTTTGCTTTCAAGAACTTTCCTCGACTCACGGCGACTATCGACAACAAAGCAGAGGCGGTCACAGCTCAACTCGTATCCGGCAACTTCTATCAGGCGCTCGGGGTAAAACCAGCCTTGGGCCGTGCCATTCTGGACTCCGACGATGGTGCTCCCGGCAGCGGCCCAGTCGCCGTTATCAGTGACGCATTCTGGTCGCGCCGCTTTGGACGCTCGCCTGATGTCCTTGGCAAAACCATCCACCTGAACCTTACACCCATCACCATCGTAGGTGTTAACCCTCCAGATTTCACCGGTGCATCCAGCGTTCAAAGCTCGCCAGACGTCTTCCTCCCGTTCAGCATGGCGCCAATAGCCTCTCCCAAATGGGCTGACAAGCCTCTTTTGACCGATCCGAATTTCTGGTGGGTTCTGGTGATGGGCCGCGTCAAGCCCGGTGTCTCCGATGAGTCCGCGCGAGCAGCGCTTGACGTCGCTCTGAATGCAGCCGTCCGGTCCACGATGACAATCGAAAAGGACGAGGCCCTTCCGCGCCTTGATTTACAGGATGGCAGCCACGGCGAAGACTCCTCTGGACGCATCTTCGCAAAGCCCGTATACGTGCTCATGGCGCTTGCAGGCTTTGTCCTGCTGCTCGCCTGCGCAAATCTGGCAAACTTGCTCCTTGCCCGCGCCAGCAGTCGCCAGCGCGAATTAAGCGTCCGTCTGGCGCTGGGCGCTGGACGTGGACGCATCTTGCGTCAAATGTTTACGGAAAGCCTACTGCTCTCGCTGGCTGGCGGCGCGGCTGGTCTTCTGTTGGGCTATTTCGGACGCAATGCCATTCCGCATTTATTGTCGTCATCGTGGGAACCCACCGAAATGAACAGCCACTTCGATTGGGTAATCTTTGGATTTACAGCAGCTGTCTCTATTTTTACCGGATTGCTCTTCGGCCTTGCGCCTGCATGGCAGGCAACACGCACCCAGGTCAGCAGCGGCCTGAAAGACAATGCCCAATCCGTTACGCAACGCAACCGCAACGTTGCAGGGAAAGCGATCGTCGTTGTTCAGGTCGCGTTGTCCATGCTGCTCCTGGTGGGCGCAGGGCTCTTCGCCCGGACATTGATGAACCTCAACAATACCCATCTCGGCTTTCGCGCCGACAACCTGCTGCTCTTCGAGATCGAGCCTCCTCGGACTCGCTATCCCGCGCCAAAAGACATTGCGCTTTACCGCCAGTTGGAAGAACGCCTTGCATCTGTTCCCGGCGTCAACTCGATCACACTCTCTGAAGTGCCGTTGATCGCCAACAGTGTTTCGAATAGCGATTTCACGCCTGATGGCCTGCCCCAGAAATCGAAGGACGACTCCACTGCCTATACCATGGCCGTGGGGCAAAACTACTTCACAACCATGGGCATTCCAATCCGCGCAGGCCGGGGCTTTGCCGAGACCGACACCGAAACGTCGCGCTTGGTGGCTGTCGTTAATCAACAGCTGGTGAACCAATTCTTCCCGAACATAAACCCCATCGGAAGAACGTTTATGGCTGACAAGAATCACATCGAAATTATCGGTGTCAGCGGCGATGCCAGATATGCAAACCTGCGCGAAGATCTGCCCGCAACCTTCTACTTGTCCTACCGGCAGCAGCCTAAGGGCGAACAGAGCATGACGTATGAAATTTCCAGCCGATTGAACGAAGCTTCAATTATTCCTTCTTTGCGCAGCGCGATTGCCTCTGTCGACAAAGACCTGCCGTTGCTCGATCTCCGCACACAAAACGAGCAGATTGCCGACACTACAAAAGAAGAGCGCATCTTCGCATCACTCACCAGCGGCTTTGGAATTCTCGCGCTGGTGCTTGCATGCATCGGAATCTACGGCATCATGGCCTACACCGTCGCCCGCCGAACCAATGAGATCGGCATCCGCATGGCGCTGGGGGCGCAGGCGGGGCGAGTGCTGCGCATGATTCTGCGCGAAGCATCATGGATGGCAATTGTTGGCGTCGTTGTCGGCCTCGGAGCCGCGGTGGCGATGGGCCGCCTGATTACGAGCATGCTCTACGGCCTCAAACCATATGATCCGCTCACGCTGGCCTGTGCTGCCCTGCTGCTCGTTTTTGTTGCGCTGGCGGCCAGTTTGATTCCGGCGCGGCGGGCCGCAAGCATCGACCCGATCAAGGCGCTGCGTCACGAATGAAACATGCCATACTGTTTACGTTCCTGAACACCTGAACAGTATGACAACTCATCCGAATGATACATTCATGCGGCGGGCCATCACCCTCGCAACAGAAAACGTCCGCACGAACTCTGGAGGCCCATTCGGCGCGGTGATCGTGAAGAACGGCAAGGTCGTCGGCGAGGGCGTCAACACCGTCACCGCCACGAATGACGCCACAGCCCATGCTGAAGTGAACGCGATCCGCAATGCCTGCCGCAATCTCGACACATTCGATTTAAGCGATTGCGAACTCTACACCAGCTGCGAGCCCTGCCCCATGTGCTGGGCCGCATCGTATTGGGCGCGCATTAAAACGATCTATTACGGCAACCGCGCCGAAGACGCCGACCGCATCAACTTCGCTGACTATTTTCTGTATCAGCAACTTGCCCAGCCCCGTGCGCACCGCATCATTCCTGAACATGAGCTGCTGCGCGAAGAAGCGTGGGAAAGTTTCCAGGCATGGGCCGACAGCACCACCAAAATTGAATACTGAATAGGGATCCTGATGTGTCTCCGTGCATAAGATTCGGGCAAATTTACAGATGGCGCATCCAGAAAGCCGTCATTCTGACGACCGGAGGGAGGAATAATCTCAGCGATGTCGGCTGCATGACATCGCTGAGGTCCTTCGCGACGCGGCCGCGCGGACAAGACAGCTTTAACGCTTCTTCTTGGCGGCCTTCTTCGCTGGCCTGGCGGCTTTTGCAGCTGGCTTCTTGGCGGCTGGTTTAACTATCTTCTTGGCCACCGGTTTCGCCGCGGGTTTCTTTGCAACCGCTTTTTTCTGCGGTGGAACTGGCTTTTTCCGTTCAGGAGCAGCCTTCTTCACCGGCTTGGCAGCAGCAGCTTTGGCTGCCGCCTTTTTCACCGGCGCAGCGCTCTTTGGCGGAACCGCCTTGGCAGCCGGTTTTGCCGCTTCCTTCCTGGCAGGCTTCGCCGGAGCAGCTGGGGCAGGCTTGGCCGGCGGCGTCGCCTTCTTCTCAACTTCTTTCTTGACAGCAGAAGCGGGCGCAACCTTGGCCTTCGCCACCGGCTGGGTCACTTCCTCTTCCTCAGCTTCTTCTTCATCTGCCGACTCGTCGAGATCCTCACTCTCAAGATCCAGATCTTCGAGCTTGGGAAAGCCTTCCTCATCAATCTCCTCATCCCTCGGCTTCTCAGACTTGATCTTGGGCTCCGCTGCCTTCTTTCGCGAGCGGCGAATCGTAACCGGCGGAGGCGGTGCCGGAGGCGAATACGGCTCCAGGAAGGCCCGCATCGCTTCCTCCGTCTGCAGCTTGTCATCAATCAGGTCGAAGAACAACTCGCGCAGCAGCTCATCGTATCGCTCGATACCGGGGGTGATGCGCATTTCCTGCATGAGCGCGACGGGCACCTTCTGCCGTGCCTCCGGCCAGACGGTAAAGAAGCTCTTGAATTTATTCTGGATTGCCGCGCCCTTACCCGTATGCGCCAGCCAAAGAATCGGTTCCGGCTGATACGAGGTCAGCAGCTTCCAGGTCGCTGACGCGGTGGCCGACTCCTTGCCCGTAAAGACCTTGGCAAATTGCTTCGTTTCGGCGTCCAGGTGATTCCACTGCTCTACGAATCCTGGGCGAATGAAGGTCTTCTTCAGCGCCGCTATGTCCTTCGGCTGCATCTTCGCGGTCAGCAGCTCCATTTGCGCGGCGGAAATGTCGGGATGAACACCCTGGATGAGCAGCTGATAGTAGTTTTCCCGCAGGTTCTCCAGCCCGTGCAGGTCAGCCTTCGCGCTCGTCCATGCGGGAAAAATGTGCTTCATCCAGCCCTCGGACTCAAGCGTCTTCAGGGCGCGCAGACCGTCTTCCTCGTGCCCGATCTCTTCCAGCTCATACCCCTTAAGGTGCGCCGGAATCGCATCGATCATGCCATCGTTCTTTGCGTTTTCGTAGCGCGCCTGGGTCCGCTCATCCATATCCCAGCCCAGTCGCGCACGCAGGCGCGCAGCTCGCAGCAGGCGCGACGGATCTTCAATGAATCCGTAACTGCTTACCAGCCGGAGGTGCCGCGATTCAAGGTCGGCCATTCCATTCAGAGGATCTAACAGCAGCCCATAGGATCCCTCGTTGAGGGATATCGCCATGGCGTTCGCGGTGAAATCACGCCGGCGCAGATCCTCAAGAATCGGGGCCCAGTGATAGACCGGCTTCCCCGGCTTCGGATACTCCTCCCGCCGCGCGCTCGCCACCTCTACCCGCACACTGCCCGGAAACCAGAAAAAGAGCGTCCGGGTCGGCTCGTACTCTCCCCACAGCTTCGCGCCAGCCTTCTCCAATGGTTTCTTGAGCTTAGTTGCATTTCCCTGAACGGTGAAATCCAGGTCTCTAACCGAGGATCCGGTAGAGAGATCGCGCACAGCGCCGCCGGTAAGAAAGACCGTCATTCCGGCCTCTCGGGCTGCTTCACGAACCTGTTGGATTGTTTTCTTCTGGGCGGGGGTCAGTCGATTTTCGAGGAGGTAAATGTAGTCAGGCATGCCTTAACAATCTGAGAAGAAATCTGATGAAGCCAGCGCTGCTCGGCTCGTCCCCCTTCAGGCTACTAAACCCCTAGCCTACAGTAGTTTAGGAGCTAAGCTCTGCACGATACAAAGGATTACTCTAACATATGGGAATCCGATTGGCTACCCGTTTGCACAATTTTCGCTGCGAAACGCTTTTTCCGCATGCGACAATGACCTGCATCGCCTTCGAACCATGAGCTCAAGCCGCAAAAAAGCGATCATCCGCAAGTTCACCCGTGACTGGGTTGGTGGTTACATTGCTGCCACCGATTTTACCCGCCAGGGAGCGGTTGAGCTTCTCGACTTGAGCGGAAAAGTATTAGCCATTTCGATTCATGATGTTAAATGGGTATGCTTCGTGCGTGACTTTAACTCGGGGGAGATGGACAACCCTGAGAAGTTCGTCCGTAAGAACTACTCCGGACGGCCTCGCGGGGAGGGTCTCTGGCTTCGCCTCCAGCTGCGCGATGGCGACACACTCGAAGGATTGGCCGAGAACGGAATAGGCCTTCTCGACGCCGACGGTTTTTTCCTGACCCCCCCGGACACGCGTAGCAACACGCAGCGGGTCTGGCTACCCCGCACTTCCCTTGCGGAGCTGGAAGTAGTTGCCGTCATAAGCAGCGCGGCTAAGAAAAAGCCACCCGCCGGGGCAAAACCCGAAGAAGCTCAGCAGGAAACCCTCTTTCCCCTCGCTCGGAATTAGCCATTTCCGCGAGCACAACACCGTCATTCTGAGCGCGCAATCCGCGCGAAAGAATCCATGCGATGCATGACAAGTTTCAAGATTGAATAGCTTTCCGCCAAGCTGATTGGCTGTTCGACTGAGTTGAGATGTGGCGGCACTGGGTCCCCCCCCGGTATGTTTTTCGTAAATTATTGAGAGTAGGGCGTTTATGTCATCCGATGAGGCGCTTGTTGATGGTTGGAGAGATCCCAGGTCTCTTCGAGATACGGGGGCACTGGCGCCTAAAGCTTTTCGCTCCACATAGGGTGGCCCCCCCGGTACCTTTCTCGTAAATTCGTGAGGAGGCACGGGTTAGAGATTCTCTTGCAGGTGTATCCGGCAGGAAAGGTTTTGGCGGTGGTGGCTCACCGCTCATTGCATGGATTCTTTCCTTCGGCTCCGCTCAGGACAGGCTCTCCCGGTGGTCGTCAGAATGACGGCCCCACAAATCGCTCCTAAAACACGAAAGCCCGCCGGTTTGGTGGGCGTTTCTCTCTAGTTCCAGTTTATCAGTTTGGATGGAAATAGTACGCCAAACTGGCCTCTGTTTTTTCCGTTTTGATTGTTGGGGTTAGAAGATTTCTGGCCCAGTAGGGGGTTGACACGGGGCGCGAGCTGACATCCTGTGAATCCCACGTCTCTTTGAGAGCTGCAGAATGACGGCCTTCGGAGTTGTGTACCCCACTCGCCCAAAATCCCATCGAACAGCCGCTCATCCCCTTCCCATCCAATAAATGTACAATCGCCGCATGAAGTTAGCGGAACTTGCGCAGCTCCTCGGTGCCGAATACCGGGGGAAGCCAGACGCAGAGATCACGGGCGTTGCCGGCATCGAGGAGGCGGGACCAGGACAGGCCACATTCGTAGCCAATCCCAAATATGCAGGTCTTGCAAAGAAAACGAAGGCAGGCGCCGTGCTGGTCGCGCCCGACTTTCCGGAGATCGAACCTTCGACGCTCCGCATCAAGAACCCTTATCTGGCCTTCGCCCATGCCATCGAGATCTTTCACCCGGCTCCGACCTATCCGCCCGGAGTTCATTCGACGGCCGTCATTCATCCGACTGCCAAAATCGGCAAGGGAGCGTCCATCGGCGCCTACGTGGTGATCGGCGAAAATTGCGTCGTTGGGGAGCACGCGACCATCCTGCCGCACGTCGTCATCTACCCCAACGTGCACATTGGAGACCATTTCTTTGCCCATGCCCATTCGGTTGTCCGTGAAGATTGCCGCCTTGGTAACCATGTAATCCTGCAGAACGGGGTAGTCGTAGGGTCCGACGGCTATGGCTTTGCCAAAGACGACGCCGGAAAATGGCACAAGATCGTCCAGTCCGGCCCGGCAATCATCGAGGATGAGGTCGAAATCCAGGCAAATTCCTGTATCGATCGCGCCAGCGTGGGAGAAACACGCATCGGGCGCGGCGCGAAGATTGACAACCTAGTCCAGGTGGGGCACGGCTCCTCGGTGGGCGAGAATACTCTTCTGTGTGCCCAGGTTGGGCTTGCCGGTTCCACACATATAGGCGACAATGCCATCCTTGCCGGTCAGGTCGGAGTTGCGGGCCACTGTCACATCGGCGACCGCGTTATCGTGACGGCCCAATCGGGCGTTGGAGGCAATATCGAAGCGGGAAAGATCATCAGTGGCTCTCCGGCATACGACAATCGGCAGTGGCTTCGCGTTTGCGCCATCATGCCGCGGCTGCCCGAACTGCTCAAGCAGTTTGAGAGAAAGCGGAAATCAGAAAACGAATAGCACCATCGTGACTTAGAGCTGCATCTCAGATAGAACATGGAAAATGAAACAGGCCGGGAAATCGAGAAAGGCGCACAAGCGCTGGCTGAGCCCATTCGCGTACTGCTGCTGGATGATCATCCTGAGAACCTTCTGCTGCGGTCCACGATCCTGCGAAAGTACGGCTATCTAACGGAAACCGCTGCCACTATTGAAGAGGCCGAGAAGCTTCTGGATGAAATCGACATTGCTGTGCTCGATTATCACCTGGGCGCAGGACAGTTTGGCACCGACGTGGCCGCCAAGCTCCGAAGGCAACGACCGGAAGTACCGATCATCATCCTTTCGGCCACCCTCGAACGCCGCTTCGGTGGCCCCGAAGACATGCATCTGCTCAAGGGCTATAGCTCCATCGATGATCTGGTGGCCGCCCTTCGCTCCTTTGAAGCCAAGAAGCGCGGCAAGCCTGTGGTGGTTGATGCCCGCGACTTTTTCTATTCGCGCATCAATATGGCGATCGGCGATGACTCGGTGCTGGAGATTCTGGACGTCGAAGGCAACTGGCAGTATGTCAACGAAACCTGCGCCCGCCTCCTGGAGCGCCCGCGCGAATGGTTCATTGGCCGCAATATGTTCGACGAAATGCCCGATCTGGCTTCCGACTGGCGCGACATACTCCATACCGTTGCCGAGATGCGGGAAACCTATATCGACCGCACGTATCGCGGTCTGCTGAATCTGCCCCGCAAAGGCGAGGCCTGGGTATGGAACGTAATCGTATTTCCCATCACCCTGCATACCAATGAGACCGGGGTCGTCCTAACTGCGCGGATTCTGGAACGAAAAACGATTCTATGAAGAAGCCTCCGGCGGCTGGTCTTCTGATCCTTCTTTTCTTCTTTGTTGCATTCGCCGGATGCCGCTCCGCATTCGTATCCACGACGATTACAAACAACAGCGCCGCGCAGGTCACGCTCATCGAAGTCAACTATCCGAGCGCCAGCTTTGGTGTCGGCGCTCTTGCGCCCGGTGCGCAATACCACTATCGCTTTAAGATTCAGGGCGGAGGCCCGATCCAGATCCAATTTGCCGATGCTTCCGGCAAGGCGCACACCGCCTCGGGCCCGGACCTGCAGCAAGGTGAACAGGGTACGCTGCAGATCAATATTGAGTCGTCTGGTAGCATTTCCTGGATACCCAATCTCACACAAATCAGGTAGCCTGAATTTACTCCGGCGTCCCGTCCGCATCCGCTGCATGCCGGAGTCTTTCCCCCGAAAGACGATTTGGCGCCACCCAGTAGCTCATGAAGAGCAATATGAATCGTTTGCGTAGCGATAAAACCTGGCCCATCGATGCTAAGTATCTGCTCGTTCTGGCAGTGCTCTTCTGCTCTGTCTTTCTCACGGTGCGCTTGAGCATACTGATGGATGCAGGTTCAGACGGCGAAGCCGTCTTCTGGTGGTCGAATGGCATTCTGCTCTCTGTTCTCCTTTTGAACAGGCGTGAGCGATGGCCAATGATCTTCGTCGTTGGTTTTGCGGCAAATGTCGCGGCGCATCTTACAGGACATGATTCCCTTCCCGTCAGCTTGGCATTATCGGCATGCGACTTACTGGAAACTGCGATCTCCGCTTATCCATTCGCATGGACAGCGGAACATGCGATTCGTTTTTCGCGCCCCCGCGAACTCGCGCGTTTGTGCCTGGTCGGCGCCATTATTGCGCCAGTCGTATCTGCTGTTTGCGCCGAGCCTGTCTATCGTCTCTTCTATGCGCATGTTTCTCCAAAGTTCGGCGTGCATTGGTTTTTCTCGAACGCACTCGGCGCAATCATTGTCACGCCTATCATTCTTTCTTTTTTCAATAGCGACGGCACCACGCTGTGGAATCGCAAACGCATCGGCGAATGCATAGGACTGTTATCGCTGATGTTCATCTGCACCTACGTCGTGTTTCATAACACCAGCTTTCCGCCGTTTTTCATTCTCTTTCCTCCCCTGCTTTTGATTGTTGTGCGCCTCGGCATGAACGCGGGAATCCTCGGCGTCTGTATCATCGCTGTCTTTTCCATTGTCTTTACTACGCATGGGCGGGGGCCCATGGCAATGTTTCAGGACGCGACCTGGGAGCGCCAGGTTTTTCTCATACAGGTCTTGCTCGCCAGTGCCGTTCTTTGCGTATCACTCGTTTCCGTCGTGCTGAATGAGCGCAGGTTGCTGGAACAGGCTGCGCGAAAAAGCGAGCAACTCTATCGTCTGCTCGCGGAAAACTCCCGCGATATCATCGTTCTCACGGATCTTAACCATCGCCGCGAATATGTCTCCCCTGCTGTGCAATGGATGATGGGCTGGGACCCCAAAGAACTGGCAGGAACAACCTACCAGGACAGCATCTGCCATCCAGACGACATACCAGCCATGACTGCGACTCTCGATGCGCTGAAGAACGGAGAACCGGCTAAGTCTCTGACTTATCGCTGTAAGAAAAAAGACGGCACTTATCTGTGGATGGAGGCGAACATCAGCCTCTACTGCGACCGGGTTACTGGAGAGCCCATCGGCTATGTAAACGTAGTGCGCAACGTTGCCGAACGTAAGGCCGCCGAAGAACGGCTGCGGGACGCCTATCTCGCGCTCGAAGCGCTGGCTTCGGTCGATGCACTCACCGGAATGGCCAACCGGAGACATCTTGACGAAGCGCTGGATCATGATTGGCATCGCGCCTGCCGCACGACGTCGCCCATATCGCTCCTGCTATTCGACGTAGACCATTTCAAGCTCTACAACGACATGTACGGACATCTCCGCGGTGATGGATGTCTGCGTCAGATCGCGGAAGCGGCACGGCAGGTGTTTCGCCGCTCTGGAGATACGGTGGCTCGTTTTGGCGGGGAGGAATTCGCAATTGTCCTGCCCGACACGGACCGGACTGGAGCCTACGAATTGGCGCAACGGCTCCGACAAACAGTTGAAGATCTGGGAATGGAACACGCCGGCAGTCGACACGGCATCGTCACCGTGAGCGTCGGCTGCGCAACACTCGTCCCCGAGCCTGGCCCAGATGCGACCATCCTGATGGAAGCCGCTGACCGCGCGCTTTACGAAGCGAAGCGCGGAGGGCGCAATCGCGTCATCGACGCCTTTGACCCGCAACTCAGTGCGAGTTAATTACATCGACTGAACAGGAATATGAAGCACGTCTTCGACTAACCCTACCTCCTTCTGCACAAACGGCTCGGCATAACGCACGCCACCCAGCAGGCCGTAATGTCGGGCCTCCGCAAACGTGCGTTCACGAATCTCTTCCTCGGGAACAAAGAGGCCGCTGCCAGCTGACTGATTGCGATATTGCGATTTGTAGGCCATCAGCGACTGGTGTCGCTGCTCGATGTATGACGTGATATCTACGACGAAGCTGGGCCGCACATCGGCGTAAAGACTGGCGTAAAGAATTTTGAATGGCCGATGCGGCGGCGCTCCCGTATCAAGTTTGGCGAGCCCGGAAAGAAAACACGCCTCGTAACCCAGAGTCGATGTGGTGTAGTGATCCGGATGGCGCCCCGTCCAATATGGCAGGATCACGACACGCGGACGGACTTCACGCAGCGCGCGAACGACCTTGATTCGGTTCTGATAGCTGTTCTCTACGCCGCCATCGGGAATATCGAGCGCCTGCCGCCAGCTCACGCCTAGAATGCGCGCTGCATCCGCTGCCTCTGCCGCGCGGTCAGCAGACGAGCCGCGCGTACCAGCTTCACCTTGCGTTAGATCAAGGATTGCCGTGCGCCAGCCGAGAGCCTTCATCTTGAGCAACGTGCCGCCACAGGTCTGCTCCACATCGTCGCGGTGCGCTGCAATGGCAAGAATATCGGCAATAGAATTTTCTGGCATGCTCTTCGAGACCGGACCGCGTTCACGCGGACGGGTTATATTGCTCCTCAGGCTTTTGTATCACTGATTCCGGGCTAACCACATGTACAC
>Ga0206862_1069_pt1 | contig 29989 bp, 25 predicted proteins | sample Alteio_BWOrgCont_43_FD_152625 | JGI IMG/M metagenome (GOLD analysis project Ga0206862, IMG submission 152625) | Enriched cells from forest soil in Barre Woods Harvard Forest LTER site, Petersham, Massachusetts, United States -... | ecosystem: Environmental > Terrestrial > Soil > Temperate forest >... | reverse complement strand
TCATTTTCAATTTTCTCCGCGTCTTAGCTTTAAAAAAAATATCTTCGAAAAATGCCTAATGTATTTCAAAAAGTTTTGATTTTACAGATTAATAAAATAAAAACATGCAGTTTACTTAATTACGCGCTTCGAAATATAATAACGAACAAACTTAACAATAAAAGAGTTTATTTATGACAACTACTGCAATTAAAAGAAATACTTCGCCGGAAAAAGGTGTTCTAGATTATATCCTGCCTAGAAACCCTGTCACACGCAACAGAGAATTTCGGCTTGTGCCAAAATCTGTTGAGCGGACACTTGGTAGCTATCTTTATCCTTCCATGATCGCTTCTCAAGGTGGTTATTATTCTAAGCACGACTATCACCACCTCGTAGAAAAAGTCGGAAAAAAAATTGCGCAGCGCTCTGATCGATCGGACTTGAGCTTTCAATTCTCCGTCATCGATTCTAGCCAACTGAATGCTTGGTGTCTTCCCGGAGGAAAAATCGCTTTTTATCGCGGAATCATCGAGAAACTAAAAATTGAAAAAGGCTCACTCGGCGTCGGTTCGTTTAGTTTAGAAGAAAAGATCGCAGCTGTTATGGGCCATGAGATCACGCACGCCTGTGCTCGCCATTCTGCTAGAAGTTTAGAATTTACTGCAGTTTTATACGCTATCTTCTCTACCTTGCACTATGTTTTAAAAATTTTCATTTCCAATAAAGAAGCAGAATTGCAAAAAAACAATCCCTCTGCAAAGAATTCTATCTTAAATAAGGCCGATGAATTAACACTCGCAAAGACCGTAGATCAAGCTTTTGACGCTCTCTACAATACCCTTTTTAGCCTGCTTCAAAAGCACGGCAGCAGGCAGCATGAATTTGAGGCAGACAAATATGGAATGGTCTACTTAAAACGCGCTGGCTACGATCCAAAAGTGGCTATCTGGCTGCAGAAATTCTTTGCTAAACAGCACCCTAGCGAGAACGGTATCTTAGATAAAATCCTACACCTCTTTTCTTCCCATCCCACTAGCGAAGAGCGTGTTAAAGAGAATATCAAAACTTTGGAATTAATCAGACAAGGCCGCCTCAAATAAAACGGTAATATACTGCTGATAGTTCAGGCGTCTAAAGGATTTTGGCCAAATTTTTTCTACCACGGAGCATCAAAAAAGTTTTAGCTAAACCGCCCTGTAATCTGGGGCATTAGTTCTTTATTTTCTTTACTTTTCCTCTATTTCTTCTTATAACACTCGGCGAATTCAAGAATGATAATCCTATGCTTACCATAGCTCGTCTCTTTGGCAAATCACCATTTGCCCCTTTGCAGACCCACATGAACAAGGTGGCAAGCTGCATTGAAAAACTAACAACGCTTATGAAAGCCCTTCCCTCCGGGGATATGGGCCAGATTGAAAAGCTTGTGAAGGAACTTTCCGAACTCGAGCATGAAGCTGATCTCACGAAAAATGATATACGCAACCATCTCCCGAACAGCATTTTCCTGCCAATCGACCGTAGCCAATTCCTCGAAATCCTTGCCGTGCAGGATAGCATTGCCGATCAAGCAGAAGAAGTAGGTCTGCTGCTTACGTTGCATCCTCTTGCGAATTTCACTGAATTCTCTGCAAGTTTGAATGAACACTTTGATCGTACGCTCGAAGTTTTCCAGTCAACATTACGAATCATGCACGAGATCGAAGAACTGCTTGAATCCTCCTTTGGCGGGATCGAAGCTGAGCGAGTAAAAGCTATGGTCGAAGAGACCTCCTTTAAAGAGCATAGAGCCTCTTTAGCTAAACACGCAGTGATGAAGCAGCTGTTTGCAAAAGGCGATCAGATGCCTGCTGCGGCTTTTTATCTTTGGCTTCATCTACTCAAAGGGATCGGTAATGTGGCTAACGCCTCCGAGCGCTTAGCCAATCGCATCCGGATGATTCTCGAGCTTAAATAATAAGATGTAAGGATGGAACTCGAATCAATCCTCAGAATTGTCGTGCTTGCCATCGGTTTCTACATGGCATGGAACATCGGTGCTAACGATGTCTCCAATGCAATGGGTACTTCCGTCGGATCCGGGGCGCTGACCATCCGGCGTGCTGTATTGCTTGCAGCGATCTTCGAATTCAGCGGCGCGTTTTTGGTGGGTTCGAATGTATCTGAGACAATGCAGCGCGGGTTGATCGATACGAGTCTATTCCTGACAGATCCAACGACCTTGATCCTGGGGATGTGCGGAGCCCTCTTGGGGACTGGCGTATGGCTGCAAATCGCCTCTTATTTTGGCTGGCCGGTCTCGACGACACACGCTATTGTAGGATCGATTTTAGGATTCGGCGCTCTGGTTGGAGGAGTCGATGCCATAAGATGGGGCGAAGTGAGCTCAATCGCCATCAGCTGGGTAGTATCACCCCTCGCCAGCGGCATTATCTCTTATCTGATCTTTAGCGTTCTACAGAGGAAAATCCTTTATGCTATGAGTCCGGTTGATGCAACGCGGCGGCTTATGCCATTGCTCATGGCCATCGTCTTTGGAACATTCACCTTAAGCCTCGTCTTCAACGGTCTTGAAAATCTCAAGCTGAATGTTTCCTTTCCCGCTGCCTTAGGACTATCGTTCCTTGTGGCAGCCATCGTCCTATTGTTAGCCTTCCTCTATTTTCGCAAAAAGGCCCCGGAGCAAGTCGCCTGCAATATCAATACTCCACCGCCGCATGCTCTCATCAGTCTTAACAAGGCTACGAAGCATTTGCAAAGAGTTCAAGTCAGCACGTATAATAACACACATGATAAAGTTGAAAAAATCTTGCAGCAAGTGGAAGCGCTCTCGGCTACTATCCGCCAAGAAAGCCGATTCGACGCACGCACTTCAGACTTTCAGATCGTCGAGAAAATGTTTGTCTGGCTCCAAGTATTAAGCGCCTGTTTCGTCGCCTTTGCCCATGGAGCCAATGATGTTGCTAATGCCGTTGGTCCTGTCGCCGCTGTTCTCGATATCATTAAAAACGGCGCCATCTCCGAGACTTCAATTGTCCCTTTATGGCTGCTTGGCCTCGGCGGGATCGGTATCGTGGTAGGCCTTGCCACTTGGGGATGGCGTGTGATCGAGACAGTTGGTAAAAAAATCACTGAACTTACGCCTACGCGCGGCTTTTGTGCTGAATTTGGCGCAGCAACCACCATTCTCCTAGCATCTAAACTTGGGCTTCCTATCTCAACTACGCACTGCCTTGTAGGAGCAGTCCTCGGGGTTGGCTTAGCACGCGGCATCCGAGCAATCAATCTCAACATCTTAAAAGAAATTGTGCTCTCCTGGGTCATTACTCTCCCGACAAGCGCTCTTATGAGCATCCTCTTCTATTACGTTCTTAAAACAATTTTTCTCTGACTTTGTAAAGCTCGTTTAGGTTATCGTCTTTCCTTCACCAGGGGTGCCCGAGGCAATCGGGCTGAAAGGACGCCGTGTTCCATCGCAAGATGAACGACCGCGTTAAACTCTTAGTAGAGACCTTAGAACGGTCTCTCGTACCTGATCCGGATCATACCGGCGTAGGGAGAGTGCGAGAATAGGATGCCTCCTTTAATAAGGTGCCTCTATGTCCTTTGGTGATGCTTTATTTTGGAGATCACCATGTCTGCTGTCCTGACTGCTCGGCGAAGTACAATAAAAAACGTCTTTGCGGGCATCCTCGGTAACACCTTAGAACACTACGATACAGCGCTTTATGCTCTGCTCGTTCCTTTTCTGACCCCCCTTTTCTTTTCTAACCTGCCTTATTTAACAGGTTTAATCGTCGGCTACGGTATCCAGATCGTAGGCATTGTCATGAAGCCTCTTGGCGGGATGTTTTTTGGAGCGATAGCCGATCGTATGGGAAGAAAACGGGTCCTATCAATGACTATCATGGGTATGGCCATCTGCACCGCTCTTATGGGGTGTTTGCCAACGTTTGCACAAGCAGGGAGTTCCGCACCGCTTTTCCTCGTCATATTGCGGTGTGTGCAAAGCTTTTTCTCTGGTGGTGAATCTCATGGGGGAGCGATTTTTGTACTGGAACACAGCAGTCCAGGTTGGCGTGGTTTTTTATGCAGCCTTTATGGATCTTCCACGATCCTCGGCATTTTTTTCGCTTCGGGCGCTGTCGCCTGCATGGCATCTTTTGATTCCATCGAGACTTATTGGCGAATTCTATACTGGATCGGTGCTTTAGCTGGGTTTTTCTGTCTTTCTCTGCGCCAAATCTCCGAGGAAACAGGCGATTACATAAAAGCAAAAAGTTCACCGACAGTATTCTATAAAACCCTATGGAATCATCGTCGTGCAATCATTGCCATCATTTTAGCTGCCGGATTTTCCTATGTAACCTATGTCATCCCCTTGGTCCTGATGAATAGTTTTCTGCCGTTAATTTCTTCCATCACAAAGACAGAGGCTATGCAAATCAACACTTCTCTTTTATTTTTTGATATGCTCCTGCTTCCTCTTTTCGGTCTGCTTACTCGTCGCATCCCCCTTGAAAAGATCATGAGCAAAGCAGCACTTTTTTTAGCGATCTTCGCCATCCCATTTTTTTACCTGCTCGATGGCGCCAGCATAACCTGCGCTATCTTTATCCGGCTCAGCATTGTCATCGCAGGTGTCGCCTTTGCTGCCCCATTCAATCTATGGGCAATCGATCTCGTACCCGTAAGAGATCGATGCCTTGTGACATCATTTGCAACATCCTTAGGCTCACAATTGATCGGAGCCCCCTGTGCAGCCTCCTGCATCTGGTTATTCCAAAAGACCGGCTGGGTGATCGCACCAGCCTTCTATTTAATGGCGGCTGCTCTCGGAGCCGTTCTAGCTCTTAGCATTGGCAGCAACCGGCTTTACACTGCACGCAACAGCTCTCTCGTTCACGACGAATGAGCATGGCATTATGTAGTCGATCGCTCGACGCCGAGATCTTCAAAATCGCTTCTATCCAGCTTTTCTGTTGATTGAGAGCAGGGCAACGATAGGCATTGAGGCCCCTCTCACGGATCAAAGGCAAGTATTGAGATTCAATTTCGAAAAGTGTTTCGATATGGTCCGATGTAAAAGCAATAGGCACAAAAACAATCGTTTCTTTCCCTTCATGCCATGTCAATACGTCCTGGCATACTTCCTCTGTATAGGGGCGAAGCCACTCTCCACGACCAAACTTTGATTGATAGACGAGTTTAGTTTTGTATTTTGGGAATTGCGCCGCGATGGCTTCAAAGGACCGTTCACATTCACTTTCGTAAGGGTCACCAGCACAAACAAACTGTTTGGGCAAGCCATGAGCAGAGAAGATTAAATAGGAATTAGCATGGGTTAATTGATGTTGGTCGAGAAATTGTTGGATTTTCTCTTTTTGGGAAGCAACGAATTCGGGATGGTCACAATATGATCTAACCCAACGCAGCCTGCGTACAATTTTTCCACAGAGATGGGTTTCAAACCATCTGGCAATACTGCCTGTTGTCGCGTAGCTAAATTGAGGGAACATCGGAAATACGAGGATTTCTTTTTGCTGAAGATTCCCGATTTTTTCAATAAACTCTTCGTGTGTGGCTGGAAGATAGCGGTGAAACGTCAGCACCTCTTCGTTCAACCCCTGCGCTAAACGTCTAGCCATGGTTTCTGTATCTTCATAAATGGGTGACCTGCCGCCAATGGAAATATAATCATGTGCGATTTTTTTTGCCCTTTTACGTGCGATTCGTCTAAACAAAAAAGTTTGCAGAAAAGGGGGCATAGACGTACTGATTACATCGCGGTCCGTCAATAGGGCTGCGAGAAACTCCGGAATTTCCTCTAGACAACGAGGGCCGCCAAAATTGACAAGGAGAAGTGCCCGGCTAACCGTCATAGTTTTTAACTTTACCAGATATGTAGTGAAATCTGCTAGACTATGAAACTATATGTTGAAGAAATTTGTTAGACAACTTACGAGTTATCTTCTTTTCGCTCTCCTAATGGCCTGTGGAGGGGATTATCGCAATGGCAGCTATACCATTGCCTTCGATTCAGCCTGGTTTGGCATCGATTTGATGGGACAGCAGAACAACGTATCGGGCTTTTCCCGTGATCTCCTTCGTGAGATAGGAAAAAAAGAAAAAATTAAACTTTCTTTATCTCCTGTGAGTTGGGATGTGCTCGTTGCCAATCTTAAGAGTAAACAATACAACGCGATCTTTTCTTCTATTTATCCCTATCTCTTTAATCAGACATTCTATGATTTTTCCGATGTCTATCTCTTAACAGGACCTGTTCTTGTTCTACCGGCTGATTCTTCTTTCAAATCCATAGCCCAGCTCGATGGCAAAGAAATCGCTGTCGTCCCTGATAGCAAGGGTTCTATCTATCTCGAGAAAAACCCATCCATCTTGATCCGCAACTACGATTCAATTCCCGATGCGCTCAATGATGTCGCAGCCGGAACAATCGATGGGGCTGTTATCGAAGTCCTAGCAGCGAGTGCTTATTGTAAAAATATCTACAATGGGAAACTCAAGATAGCTACAGCACCGCTTAACGATGAAGGGATTCGGTTGCTAACCTTAGATCAAGGTGCTCCAGAGCTCATCAAAGCCTTCAACCGCGGCCTTGCGGAACTCAAAAAAAGTGGTGCCTATACCACCCTTCTAGAGAAGTGGTCGCTGGGACAGTAACTATCTCTCAGCGTATGCGGCACTTGTCATGCTCGCTATATTCTGCACGGACACGCGTCAATTCTTGTTGATCGATAGGGCACTGCTGAAGGTCCCACTCTAGTTTTGCATAGTTATGAATCGAGGTGTCTGAAGAAAAAAGATACATGCCAGCTATGTTATGGATGGCGTATTCGGCCCATTTCTGCGGTTGTAAATACAGCTGCTCTACTTTCTTTTGGACTTCGTAAAAGCTTTCTAAATCACTAAGGACAAAATAGCGGTCGGGGCGATTGCCGTGCCTCTCTTCAAGTAGTGTTCCCGCAATATCGCTCAAGACCTGGTGCTCTGTATCGTTTTCCGATAAGAAACCATTGCGTAGAGCATCGACGGCTTTTTTGATCGCCTGATGGCGATGATAAACTTCTAACGGCTGATAGCTTTGATTGATAGACCGACGCTCATTCTCTTCGGCTGTGGCTCCAAAACGAAATGGCCACCATGCGTCGGTGATCGATTGCCGCATTTCTATGTTCGCTCCATCTTCCGTTCCGATGGTTAGTGCCCCATTCATCGCAAGCTTCATATTTCCAGTCCCCGAAGCCTCCATTCCAGCTGTAGAGATTTGTTCGGAGAGGTCGGCCGCAGGAATAATGATTTCCGCCTTCGATACGTTGTAATTTTCAAAGAATGCGACACGAAGCTTCTGATTCACTGCTGTATCCGTATTGATCTTACGTGCAAGACAAAAGATGAGATGGATCACATTCTTCGCCATTTCATACCCGGGTGCCGCTTTTCCACCGAAGATGATCATTCTCTTGATGGGGCGGACATTCTGATTTTCTTTGAGCTCGTGATAGAGAATTAGCGCATGCAGCGCATTCATCAATTGTCGTTTATATTCATGAAACCGCTTGATCTGCACGTCAAAGAGTGCATCTTCTCCTAACGAACTGCTATGGCCTATCACATGCCCATGACCATCTCTTACCGGATTTTTTTCCTGTAAAAAGGCGATGAGCTGCATTTTATTATGGGCTTTGATCTCAAGGAACCTTTTCTGGGATTCGGCATCACCAGCGCACTGAGCAAGCTCTTTGATCGTAGTAAAATCTGTAATCCATTTGTGGCCGATACGCGCAGAAATGAATTCGGAGAGAAGAGGATTCGCTAGCAAAAGCCAGCGACGCTGTGTCACGCCATTCGTGATATTGATAAAACGCTCTGGATACATCTCATAAAAATCCTTGAAGAGTCTTTTCTTAAGGATCTCAGAATGGAGTGCCGCCACACCGTTGACTTTATGCGAACCATAAATCGCTAAGTGAGCCATTTTTACCTGGCCTCCTTCGAGCATCGACATACGACGGACACGCTCCTCATCCCCTGGAAACTGCCTGCGGATTGCGCTGCAAAATTCCAGATTGAGTTTTTCTATGAGCTGATACTGGCGAGGCAAAAGATAGCTTAGTCGGGCACTATTCCATTCTTCCAGTGCTTCGCGAAGAATGGTATGGTTTGTAAAACTACAGCAAGTTTTTACAGTTTCCCAAGCTTCCCCCCAACCATAATCATGATCCTTGATTAAAATACGCAGCAGTTCGGCTATTACAAGCGCTGGGTGTGTATCATTGATTTGTATGCGCACCTTATCTGCAAAAAGAGACATATCGGAATAGTTGCGTAAATAGTAATTCACGATATCCTGGATCGAAGCCGATACGAGAAGAAACTCTTGCTTTAGACGAATGCGCTTACCCGTTTCATGGTGATCATTGGGGTAGAGCACATCTGTCAATGTGGTATTTTCTGACGCCTGCCCAAGCTGTCCGGCATTATATCGCTGCAGTTGAAAGTTCCTTGGCGATTCCTTAGTCGTCCAAAGTCTGAGTGTGCTCACACTAAAATCCGCTGATTCACTATACCCTATAATGGGGATGTCATAGGCAAGCGCGCGCACCTCTTCGTAGTCCGCCAAATCAGCAATTTCTACACCCTTTTTATTCACAGTTGGCATAAGCCGGCCTGCGTATAAGACCGGAAAAGAATGATCGTCTCTTCGAAACTCCCAGGGATTTTCATACATAAGCCAAGGATCAGGACGTTCTACCTGCGTGCCCTCCCAAATCTCCTGATCGAAAATCCCATATTGATAACGCAATCCATACGCCCTTGACGGATAATTCTGGGTCGCTAAGGAATCAAGAAAGCAAGAAACCAGCCGCCCCATTCCCCCATTTCCAAGACCTGGATCATATTCGTTTCGCAACACCTGCTCGAAATTGCGATTGAGCTTGTTCAAAATCAACTTGACGAGCGGTAGGGCATTCATGTTGACGAAGTTATTCTTGGATAACCTACCGGGCATATATTCCATGCACAGATAGTAAATTTGACGAACATGCTTATGCAGGAAAGTATGACCCGTTGCCGTCCAGTTGATCATGATCTCTTCGCGAAAGGTCAGAGACAATGCATGGTACAGCTGCCGATAGTTCGCTTCATCAATAGTAACACCCATGGTCGTGATGAGATAATGCTTAATTTTTTGCACTAATAAGTCGGCTTGAAGATCGATATCTAATGCCATGAGGCCTTTCCTCGTATTTTAGGAAATTTTCGTTCCGCTAAGAAAATATTACATTAGTACACACGAATGCTTACTTTTTTCCTTTTACGCGAAAGCCTTTTTTTTTAGGATGCCGATTATGAATCCACTGTTCTTAAGGCCTGGGATTGCAAGTTAGGGCCGAGCTTCGAGTTCGTCCCAACAGTTGGTTTGAAAAATACCCGGTCCCCAAGGGCAGGGTTTCCTCGGAGGAGGGATGAAGGAATATGATTTGATCGTCATTGGTTCAGGCCCAGCTGGAGAAAAAGCAGCTGTAAAGGCCGCTTACTTCGGCCATCGGGTAGCCCTTATCGAAAGAGAGCCGCTTTTCGGCGGTGCAGAAGTAGTGACCGGAACGCTTCCTTCTAAAACTCTCAAAGAAACTGCCTTGTTCTTCAGTGGAAAATATGAAAAAGGACTTTTCGGCATCGAACGCGATCTTCAAAGAGAAGCTTCTATTTCTGATTTCATGTACCGTAAAAACCTCATCACTTTATCCGAAGCAAAAGAAGTACAACAAAATCTCTTTAGACATTCCGTCGATATTTACAGAGGAGAGGCCTGCTTTGAGGATGCTCATACCATTCGGATCAGTTCACCATCAGATACTAAGATCCACGGTCATTTTATTCTCATAGCTACCGGCTCTTACCCTTACCATCCTCCCACAATTCCGTTTGATCATACCCGCGTGCATGATTCTGATTCTATTTTAGAGATCACTCGGTTTCCTTCGTCCCTTTGCGTTCTTGGCGCCGGGGTCATCGGCTGCGAATACGCTACGATTTTTTCGACCGTGGGAGCCAAAGTCTTTCTTGTGAACGACAAACAAGAGATCTTGCCGCATATCGATTCGGAAATAACGACAGAACTGGTTCGACAAATGCAGGGGTCGGGCATCGAAATCTTGTTCCAAGAATCGTTAAAGGGCATCGATATTCCGAAGGATGAGACAAAACCGCTCCTCGTCCACTTAAATAGCGGAAAAACCCTCGAAGCCGATATGTTTCTTTTTGCAGCAGGCAGGAGCGGAAATATCCAGAATTTAGGCCTCGCTACGCTAGGGATTAAAATTGGCAAGAGGCAAGCCATAGAAGTCGATAGCTCCTACCGCACAAATGTACCGAATATCTATGCAGCAGGCGATGTCATCGGCTTCCCTGCCCTTGCCAGTACCAGTATGGAACAAGGACGCGTGGCCGTTTCCAATATGTTCAAAACAAAAGATCTCGAAGAAGTTCCTCAGATCCTTCCTTACGGAATTTATACGATCCCGGAAGTCTCCATGGTCGGGCTTACTGAACAGGAAGCGAAGTTGAAACTCCCTTCCTTCAAAACGGGCATTGCAAGATACAAAGACATGCCGAGAGGTAAAATCATGGGTGCCACAGGCGGCTTCTTAAAGCTTGTCTTTGAAACCCCAAGCTTGGCCGTGCATGGCGTGCATGTCATCGGGCACATTGCTACGGAGCTCGTCCACTTTGGCATGCACCTCGTGCAGGAAAAGAAGACCCTTTATTATGTCATTGGGCAAGTCTATAATTATCCGACACTCCACGACCTTTATAAGTATGCCGCCTATGACGGCTTGAGCAATGTCGCTGGCCACAAAGTCAAACCTTGATCTGAACACCTCTTGGAGTGTTTTTCTCTGTTTTGGTATAGTCTACGGAATCCTTATGTAATTTATTTTTTAACCATTGAAAAATTTTCTCCTGAAAACCCTAGTCAAATTGCAGCGCCTTCCTAAAAGAGATCGCCCAGGCGACCGCTTTGAGCGTTTTCTCATCATTTCTACGACCGGACTTGGCGATACTCTTTGGGCAACCCCTGCCGTTAGAGCACTCCGGATGCGCTACCCTTCTGCGTACATCGGACTTTTGACAACGTCTATCGGTGCCAACATTTTTCAATCTAATCCTTATATCAATGAAATTTTTATCGTAGAAAACCCTGTGCTGCCATCGCTTTTCCGTCTCTATAAAACGTTGAAAAAACGTGTGATTGACACAGCGCTGATCTTCCATGTATCGCAACGACCGATTATCCCCTTTTGCCATTGGATTGGTGCTAGGGAAATCATCGGCACAAAAGGGCTCTGCAAAGGTCTTGACGATCTGCTTACAAAGGCCCTTCTTCCTAAAAAAGAGCACGAGATCGCAAGGCGCTTGGCCATCGTTGCAGAAGCTGATGCCATACCAGAAAGCTCCGCCATGGAACTCTTCCTTAGCGATGAGCATGAACAGAAAGTCGAATATTTTCTAAAAGAACATGGTATACCATCCTACTTGCCTGTTGTAGGCCTCCACCCAGGAGCCAAGGATCTGTTCAAACAATGGTCACCAGAAAATTTTGTCAAAATTGGGAAACGGTTAGCTGAAGAGCAGGGCTGTCAAATCATTGTCACCGGAAGCCATGCAGAAAAAAGTCTCGTCAGTAAAATAGCCAATGCCATTCCACGAGCGATCTCGGTATATGGACAGTTGAACATCCAAGAATTAGCCGCCCTACAAAAACGAATGAAGCTCTTGATCACGAATGATACAGGGCCAATGCATCTTGCCTCTGCAGTAGGAACCCCGCTTCTTGCCCTCTTTGGGCCTACTGATCCTTTCTTCTGCGGCCCAGCTCCTAATACCACCACGCGCGTCATCACGATAGCCCCAACCTGTACCCCTTGCCTTAAAAAGCAGTGCCGCGAACCTTTTTGCCTTTTACAGATCAGTCCCGATAAAGTCTTTTCGCATGCTTTAGACCTTCTCGGTGCAACCACAGCGCTCTAATTAAAACAAGCTTTCACATAACATCGTTTATTTAAATTATTGATTACAAAAAAGAAATGGGTTTAAATACTGAGGTTGGTTTACTATTTTGAGATTGGCTTGACTTTGCACTTTTTTAGGGTCGCCTGCCTCGTCTAGTTGTTAACTAATACTAGAGCTTGAATTTTGAGCGCAGTTCGGTAATAAATAAGGGAAGTATGCTAAACTCAGGCCATCCATTGATTGGATGAATAAAATTATACACACTCGAACAAACTGAAAAAGTGCGCTTTTTTAGTTTGCTTGCGTATTCAAAGTGGAAGTGAAAAAATATGATACCCCATCTATACCAAAACAACCTGAAGAATCGGGTTTTTGACAAGAAGGCTCTTCGAAATTCTTGTCTGGAACGAGAGACCATTGTTCGAGAACAAGGCTCGAGTGAAGACAAGAATTGCGAAGTAAAGCCGACCCCGTCAGAAACCGATTCTTCAGGTTGTTTCGGTATACTGCAAAAATTTTTGCGTTTGCTATTTTTACCCCTTCTTTTTTTTCTTGCCGCTTGCTCTAGCAACACCATCATCATCAATGACGTCGGAGAGAGAGAAGCAAATGAGATCGTCGTGTTCCTAGCGAGTCACAGTATTCCATCGACCAAAATCGCATCGGCCTCAGCCGGCCCAGGTGGAGGTACGAGCTCAGCTTTAATGTTCAATATCTCGGTTGATTCTGATAAAGCTGTCGATGCGATGGCTCTTCTCAATCAAAATGGTCTGCCGCGCATTAAAGGAACCTCTCTGCTTGAACTTTTTGCCAAATCAGGACTCATGTCCTCTGATAAAGAGGAGACCATCCGCTTCCAAGCTGGTCTAGGAGAAGAGATCGCTGGCATGATCCGTCAGATCGATGGCATCATCGAAGCACATGTTCAGCTCGCTTTTCCACCTGAACAAACAGGGATCGCTGCGGTAGGCGCGACTCAACAAAGAAAAATCACGGCTTCTGTCTATGTGAAACACCAGGGAGTTCTCGACGATCCCAATAGTCATCTGGTCACTAAGATCAAACGCCTTGTCTCAGCTAGTGTCGCCGGCCTCGATATCAATGACGTAACAGTTATCCCCGATCGGGCCCGTTTTGCTGAAGTTTCCCTAGGAACAACTCCCGAGTCTCTCAGTGCCCAGCAAAAGGATTATGTTAGCATTTGGTCGATCGTGATGAACAAACAATCAACGGGCACATTTCGATTCTTGTTTTTCACACTCACGTTCGCCTTTCTTGCCTTTGCGTTAATGACCGGATGGCTCATTTGGAAATTCTACCCAATCTTGCGTCAAGGCGGGTTTCGGCAGCTTTTCAATCCAAAGCCCATAGAGAAAAATGAACACCCTCCCTCGGAGGATGAATGATATCACCTCTTGCCGGGCTTGCCTGTAAGGCCTTTCTCGAAAGGCAGCCTCCGCAAAGACAAAAGCGCCTTGCCAGCTTTTTACCAAAAGTTGAGCAAGTGCAAATGGAAGCGATTCAATTTGCCCACTCTGATTGGATCGATTTTAGCTTTAGGCTCGATGAGGCGCTTGATACGGTTCACCCATCATGGATTATCCCTCAACTTCAAGCTTGTACTTCACTAGAACTCGGTTGTTTCCTTGCTTCTTTGCATTCCAATCAAGCTAAATCGATCAAAAGTTTTTTACATTATCTACGTCCTCTCCCTATGCTGACTTCCTTGGGAAAGACCTACTTGCGCACAGATCTTTTGACGAAAATTTCTGGTATAGAGAATATCATCCCTTTGAGAGCCCTGCCCGCATCGCGTTTTAATCCTTTGGCCTCCTTTGCTTTTCGCGATTTAGTTCGCCTAGGGTTTTTATTAGGCCTCAAAGACTTGGGCCACTATCTTAGACAGGTCATCGATAAAGCTAAGATAAAAAGCATCGAACAGGCCCTTTCCGCAGAGGAATGGCAAACTGTCCAACAGCTCTCCTTGAAGAAAGATCCCCTTGTTGCCGGACGACAGGGGTTTAGTACATGGGATGGCCGTCCTGAAAAATTGCGAATGCTCGTAGAACAGCGGGGCATCAATCGACTAGCTAAAGCCCTCTTTGGCGAGCATCCTTCGCTTCTGTGGTACGTAACACATATTTTTGATGTGCCCAGAGCTTCCTTTTTTGAGACAGTCTGCACGGAAAATCCTTCTGAAGCCACTCGCGATTTAGTTCAAGAGCAGGTATTAGAAGCAGTAACGAGTTTTCTAGGGAGGGGATAAGCCAGCGACTATGCGTTTTTTTTCATTGATCTACCAAGGCGAGATTCACCCATCGGACGATGACAAGATCATCCCTGCTGAGGAATTCAGCGCCCTGATGCAGGCTAACGACATCCTTGAGAAGGCCAAGGAAGACGCTAAAGCGTTTCGGAAAGAGCTAGAAGACGAAGCTGCCGCATTAAAAGAACAGGCCACACAAGAAGGGATGCAAAAAGGCCTTGAGCAATTCAACGAAAAACTTGCTTGGTTTGATCGAGAGCTTAAAGCCCTTCGCGTAGAACTGCAAGGTCAAGTCCTTCCTATCGCGCTAAAAGCTGCACGAAAAATCGTTACTGCTGAGCTGAAAACTCATCCTGAAGTTATTGTCGATATCGTCATCAAGGCTCTAACCCCAGTATTACAAAGCCATCAGATTACCATCCTCGTAAACAAGGCTGACCGGGAAGCGCTTGAAATGGCTAAACCTCATTTGAAGAGTATTCTAGAGCAGGTTGAGAGTTTTACTATCCTCGACAGAGCAGATATTTCACCTGGAGGCTGTGTTATCGAAACAGAAGGCGGCATCATCAACGCAACAATTGAAAATCAATGGCGCGCTTTAGAAGCCGCCTTCGAGCGCTATAGGAAACCTTCTTAGGAACCATCTCATGCTGAAACGTCTCTTTTTGCTCTTTGTACTCCTCTTCAGTCATTTCACTACCTCATCACTTTTCGCACAGGAGACGTCAACCGGGGGAATACCTCCTCCCTCCGCCCTTCAAGCGATACCTACTGAGATTGGCGAACTAGTGGAAAAGCCCCTCACGGTAGAACAAGCATCTGACGCAGCTTCAAGTCCAAGCATCCTGACAGAGCTATCTATTTTAGCAGGGTTATCTCTGCTTCCTTTTGGCATCATGCTACTCACGTCCTATATGAAAATCGTGGTCGTGCTTTCTTTGCTCCGGAATGCTCTCGGTGTTCAACAGTCACCCCCTAACCAAGTGCTCAACGGGATCGCCATGCTTATGACAGTCTATGTGATGTTCCCAACAGGCTTAGCTATGTTCAAAGCAAGCGAAGAATCTCTGTTGAAACACCCTGCTACAACGATTTTTTCCGCGGATGGGGCTTCGTATATTCTAGAAATTGTCGACAAAGCAAAAGAGCCTCTGCGAGACTTTCTCCAGCGGAACTGTATCGGCAAACACCTCACTAGCTTTTATCAACTGGCGTTACGCTCTTTTCCTGAACCTTTTCGCGACACATTGCAGCCAACGGATTTTATCGTCATCATTCCATCATTCATCACTTCGCAACTTAAAGCTGCTTTTGAGATTGGCGTACTCGTCTACTTGCCCTTTTTCGTCATCGACCTTGTCACTTCGAATATTTTGCTTGCTATGGGTATGATGATGCTTTCACCATTGACTATAGCACTTCCGCTCAAACTCCTTCTACTTGTCATGGTCGATGGCTGGACGCTCATCATCCAAGGACTTGTACTTACATTCCGTTAAACCAACAACGATGCAATGGCAATGCCAGGAGTAAAATAAGCCCATGTATTCAGCTGAAATTTACCAACTTGCCTATCAAGCCCTTCTTTTGATTCTTTTACTTTCTGGCCCACCTATCCTTATTAGTATGGTCGTCGGTCTTGTAGTTGCTGTTTTCCAAGCGGCAACGCAAATTCAGGAACAAACGCTCTCATTCACTGTAAAATTGATCGCCGTTATCTTTACCATCATTGGGCTTGGTGGTTGGCTTGGAGCACAGATCTTACAATTCACAAACACGATTTTTACCAATTTTTATAAATGGACCTATTAAGTCCTAAAAACGACTACCTTTCCTTCTTTACAAGCATTCCTGGACTAACGCCAATGGCTTTGTTTGCCATCGCTATTCTAGGCATTTGCCGCTTAGCACCGATTGTTTCGATTGCACCCTTTTTGGGTTCTAAAATTCCAGGCGCAGGCAAAATGGGGTTGGTGGTTATTATAACGATCATTTTACTTCCTCAGATGATTGCTTCAAGTTCTCTTAAGCTGACTTTTGACATACATTTCATCGGCTATGCACTTAAAGAATTTCTCATCGGAATAATTTTTGCGTTCCTCTCTTCCATCCCCTTCTACATCGTCCAATCTTCCGGTGTTATCATCGATTTTCAACGCGGCTCTTCTGCTATGCAAGCTACCGATCCCATATTGCAGACCCAAATTTCGCCTATCGGTATCCTCTATAACTATGTTCTTACGGTCATTTTTTTCTCTATTGGCGGGCCGATCTTCTTCATCGATATGCTCATGCAATCCTTCGCAGTCATCCCAGTCGACGGCTTCTTCTCAAGCAGTTTCTTTAACGCCAACTTACCTTTTTGGACTATGATGCTGGGCTTGCTGACCAAGTTCACCCTCCTAACCATACAATTTGCCGCCCCGGCGCTTGTCGCCATTTTGATGGCCGATCTTTTTCTAGGAATCGCTAACCGGCTTGCTCCGCAAGTCCAAATTGCCTTTCTTGGCATGTCGATCAAATCTCTACTAGGATTGATCTTGCTTTGGGCAGGATGGTTCTTTGTGCTTCAACAAATGCAGCAACACACAGACCAATTTTACCATGAGATCCTACGCATGCTCCCTTCGATGAATTCAGCCTAGTATGCCAGGTGGGATGTGACAAACACCCGTTCCTCGCGCCTGTCACAGCAAAATTATTCCAGCGTAGTCTTGTTCTAAATACGTCTCTTGGATGTTCCACCAAAAACGGCAAACAAAAAATGCTGTGACAGACGCGAGGAACGAGCGTTTGTCACACCTCAGTATGTAAGAAGTCTATTGTCACGAAATCACACTAAAAATTAGAGTATGAGGTTTTACTAAGTTGTTCGAGTTGAAGCCAAAGCTCGAATGACGGGTCAATTCTAGGGAGTTCATCATGGGGTGGGGCAAAAAAAACCTTTGGTCTGGAGCTGCTGCTTTTTTTATTACCAGCACAAACTTGCTGAACGCCGCTGATGAACCGCAGCTGCTTAATCTGGAACATCGCGTTAGCTCTCTTGAGCAGCGCAAGGCCTCCAAAGGAATCGTTAATCCTCCTGAACGTCCGATCGTCAAAAATGGTTTCAATCTTTTTTTTCAAGGAGATGTTCTTATCTGGCAAGCTTCCGAGCCAGACCTCGGCTACGCCGTCAAAAATAAAAATGGCTCAACCTACATCAATGATGGAAGGGTAGTAAAACCCTATTTAAATTGGGACTGGGGGTTTAAACTAGCCGTTGGCTCTAATATGCTGCATGATGGATGGGATGTGCTCCTCCAATGGACGCGCTTTTATAGCCTCAACAGTGAACATGGTGTTTCTGCAAAACCAGGAGGAGTCATTTATCCTACATACGCCAATGCTGCACTTGCCACCGATGGCTCTACACCTGGCCCCCTTCAATCTGGCTTTCAGGGGGCAAGCGCTTACTGGAAATTGCGCCTTAACCTCCTCGATCTAGAACTTGGCCGTGAATTCTATGTCAGCAAATGGTTGATGCTCCGCCCGCACGCTGGTTTTCGAAGTGCATGGCTGCGTCAGCGTTTCAATGTAAACTATAACAACGGTACGATCAGCCCTTCTTTAACGGGTCAACACATCTCAGTACGCATGCGAAATAATTTCTGGGGCTTGGGTGTGCGTGGTGGACTTGATGCTCATTGGTTGCTCGGCGGCAACGTGAGTGTTTTCAGTGATTTGGCTACAGCCATTTTACTCGGTCATTTCCAAATCGAACAATTTGAAACTCGTTCTTCTGCCTCTCCAGGAGAACCCCGGCTTAACGTGGAAGAATGGTTCCAGGCTGCACGTGCCTCATTGGATATAGCTGCTGGCTTGTGTTACGAGGATCTGATTTGCCATGACCGTTATGGCCTCACGTTTAGACTAGCCTGGGAACAACAACTGTTCTTCAACCAAAATCAACTGATGAAGTTTCCTGCCACCTCAGGAGCTGTAGCAGGGCAACATTATCCAGGTTTGCTTATTTCTAATGATGGGGATTTGAGTACGCAAGGGGTAACCTTCTCTGTGCGACTCGACTTCTAAAAAAACGAATCTGAGAGTTCCCTTTTATGAGTGCATTCATTGGAACCCCAAAGTTGTTTTGGCCATTAGCCTTATCTATCATCTTCATTTCTCCTTTGTTAAATGGCAATGATGCGGCGCGAAAGCAAGAGCTGGAAAAACGAATCGATTTCCTCGAAGGAATTCCCGATCCGAAAACACAGATGATCAATCCTCCGGTACGCCCCATCGTAAAAGATGGCCTCGGTCTTTTCCTTCAGGCTGATGCATTAATCTGGCAAGCCTCAGAGTCCAATCTTGGCTACGGTGTTCAAAATATCAATGGGACAACTTTTCTCAATGATGGAGAGATATTAACACCTCATTTCGAATGGAATTGGGGGTTTAAAGCTGGCCTTGGTTATAACACGCCATTTGATGGCTGGGATATGTTCTTCCAGTGGACGCGTTTCTATACCAATAATAGCGAACATGGCGTATCTGCTGAGCAAAATGGGGTGATCTATCCAACGTATGTCAATGCTGAGCTTCCATTGGTTATTAGAGGAAATCAACCCGGACCTGTTCAGTCTGGTTTTCAGGGGGCTAGCTCTTATTGGAATTTGAAGCTCAATCTCCTAGATGGAGAGCTTGGCCGTGAATTCCACGTGAGAAAATGGCTCGCCCTCCGCCCTTATGCTGGACTCCGTAGTGCATGGCTTCGCCAACATTTTCATGTCAATTACATGAGTGGCGCAGTCTTCAGTGGGACCTTGCTTCGTCCCTTTACTGGCCAAACGATCTCCGTCCATATGAGGAATAATTTTTGGGGATTGGGCCCCCGCGGTGGTGTAAGCAGCACGTGGGGGTTTGGCGAAGGCTTTAGTGCCTTCGGCGACCTCGCTCCAGCGATTCTATTTGGGCATTTCAAAATCGCACAGTTTGAAACCCGCACCACTGTTTCTCCGGAGGAAAAGCGCCTCAGCATCGATGAAGAATTTTTCACTGCCCGCGCTACATTGGATATGGTCATAGGCCTCTGTTATGAAAGTCTTCTTGCAGAGGATCGCTATTGTCTCAAGCTTCAGCTAGCTTGGGAACAACATTACTTTTTCAATCAAAACCAGCTCATGAAGTTTCCAACAACTGCTGGGCTTGGCATAGGACGAGATTATGAAGGTTTGTTTGTTACCAACCACGGCGATATAGATACACATGGAGTCACCATCTCCGCTCGATTTGACTTTTGATAGACATCCTGTTCACTATTTTCCAACCTAGCGCCATCTCTTTTTTATTGACCCGAAATCAGAGTAAAAATTAGAGTGAGATCCATTATTAGCACATTTCACGTAGTATGTGTCTAAGACGTCGTTGGCGCAAGTTGCAGACTAAAACTACCTGAGATACAAAGAGATTTCGAGCACTGCTTACATTGCCTAAGTAAAATAGCATGACGCTCCTATGCCTAGTAACGTCAGAGCTTAGCATTTGGTTAAGGTGTTTTTTTCGAAAAAATTTGCAGATCGGGTGGTTATAATCCGTAATTAGCGTTTGTTTGCAAACCCAGGGAGTTCGTTTTTATGGAATGGAACCGAAAAAAATTGTGGCCTGCTGCGGTAGCATCTCTTGTTGCCATTACAAGTTTGCTGAACGCTGCGGATGATACGCAAATGCGTAATTTAGAAAACCGCGTTAGTGCCCTAGAGCAACGTAAGGGCTCTAACGGAATGATCAACCCTCCTGCGCGTCCCGTTGTTAAAGATGGGGTCGATCTCTACCTTCAAGGTGATGTATTTATCTGGCAAGCATCTGAATCTGACATGGGATATGCTGTCAAAAATGAACATGGAACATCCTATGTCGCGGATGGCCATGTAGTAAGGCCGCATTTTGAATGGGATTGGGGTTTTAAGCTCGCTGCCGGTTTTAACATGCCTCACGATGGTTGGGATTTGTTCCTCCAGTGGACACGCTTCTATACCGACAATAATGAGCATGGTGTAGCTGCTAATCCAGGCGGGACGATTTTTCCTACTTTCGTGAATGCAGCACTTCAAGTAGGCGGTACGCCTGCTCCTGTTACCTCTGGCTTTCAAGGTGCTAGCTCTTATTGGAAGTTGAAGCTCAACCTCATCGATTTAGAACTTGGGCGTGAATTCTATGTTAGCAAATGGTTGACACTCCGTCCTTTTGGCGGCCTGCGCAGCGCATGGCTCCGTCAACGCTATAACGTCCATTATAACAATGGCACAGTAGGCACTGCAGGTGGTCAGAATCTTTCTGTAAACCTGAGGAATAACTTCTGGGGCATGGGACTTCTTGGCGGGATCGATGGAAAATGGGGACTCGGTAATGGGTTTAATATCTGCAGTGACCTTGCATCTTCCATCTTGCTCGGACATTTCAAGATTACCGAGCTAGAAAGACGCATTACGACTTCTCCTTATGAGACACGTCTTAATGTCCAGGAAAAATTCCGTGTTGCGCGTGCCACGTTGGATATGTCGCTGGGCTTCCTTTTTGAACGTACCTTTGCGGATGATCGTTTTGGTCTTATGGTCAAATTGGCCTGGGAACAGCATATGTTCTTCGATCAGAACCAGCTGATGAAGTTCCCTACTTCTTCATCAGTCGCAGGGCAAAATTATTCAGGTCTTTTCGTTTCAAGCGATGGCGATCTGAGTACACAAGGGGTAACACTCTCTGTCGGTTTCGATTTCTAGTCGATTCAGACAGGACCATTCCTATGATAAAAACCCGAGCAAACGCTCGGGTTTTTTTGTGCGCCCCAATTTTAGAGAAAATAACCGAGGATGAGATGAACGCAGGGACGCAGAGAAAATTGAAAATATATTGGTCACGCAGGTAAAGGGTTGTCAACGATTTATAAAATCTTTGCGTCTCTGCAACGCCACGTCTTTGCGTTGATCCCCTACTAAGAGGTTGTGAAAAAAAATAGAATTCAGGCGATTCTGGCGAGATTTTTCGATAGATTTCAAAATTCATCCCTTCCCTAAACGTTCCTCGTACCGTTGTGGGAAGGGATGAATTTTGAAAGATGCGAAAAAGCTCGCAAAAGCGCTTTGAATCTCTATTTTTTCACAACCTCTAAGAAAGGGAAGCGATGTTCTGCTTTAATGCACTCGTGAAAAGGTCGATTTCCTCTTTCGTATTGTAAGGGGCAAAAGAGGCTCGCAATACTTCTTTGACTCCGAAACGCTTCATCGCAGGTTGCACGCAGAGTTGCCCAGTGCGAAGCGCGATCCCTTGTAAATCGAGCAATGTGCCTAAATCGTATGGGTGGCAATTAGAGACAACAAAACTAATGATGGGACCTTTGTTTTTCGCTTGACCGATGATTCTTAATTGTGGGATTTCAAGAAGCCTTTCTGTTGCGTAACGCAAAAGCATATCTTCATAAGCAGCTATTTTTTCTCTTCCGGACTGTTCGATATAATCGATGGCTGCACCGAGGCCGATTGCTTGAGCAATCATCGGTGTGCCTGCCTCGAACTTCAATGGAAGCTTCTGAAAAGTCGTTTTTTCCCAACTTACCTGTTCGATCATGTCCCCACCGCCTTGAACAGGCGGCATCATCTCGAGAAGTTCTTTTTTACCATACAGGACACCGATACCCGTCGGCCCAAAAGCCTTATGCCCAGAAAAAGCCAAGAAATCGATGTCCAATGCTTGCACATCGATGGGTAAATGAGGGACACTTTGCGCTGCGTCGAGAAAGACCTTAATGCCAAATTGCCTAGCGCAATTGATTAGCGCTTCTATAGGCTGTCTTGCTCCAGTGAAGTTAGAAATATGCGCCAAGCTGATCAGCCTTGTTTTAGTACTAACGCGCTTTTGGAATTCCTCTAAAAGGAGGACGCCATCATCATCCACGGGAAGCGGAACGACTTTTATCCCCTTCCTTGCAGCGAGCATTTGCCAAGGAACGATATTGGAATGGTGTTCTGTCTCAGGAATAAAGATCTCATCATTCGCTTGGAAAAAACCCTCGCCAAGAGATAAAGCAACGAGATTGATGCCATCCGTCGTCCCCTTGGTAAAAAGAATTTCTTCGGCATATTTTGTGTTCAAAAAAATTTGAATTTTGCGTCTAGCGGCATGGTATTGTTCTGTGGCCTCTTTAGCTGAATGATAGACTCCGCGATGGACGGTCCCATAACTTTCTTTGTAAAACGAAGAAAGCGTCTCTATCACAACCAGAGGTTTTAAAGCTGTTGCGGCAGAGTCGAGGTAAATGAGCGGATGCCCGTAGACCTTTTTCTGCAACATGGGAAAATCAGATCTGAGCATAGTTCCGAATAAAGTCGCTTAGTTCTTCTTTTAGGGAGGATAAAAAGAGTTTTCCAACAATACCTTGGCAAAATCCTTCGATCAAGAGATTTTTGGCATCTTTATTGCCTATCCCGCGCGATTTAAGATAAAAAAGGTCGCGCTCTTTAAGCTGCACCACAGTAGCGCCATGAGAAGCTTTCACATCGTCAGCAAAAATTTCTAGATTGGGTTTGCAGTTGGCAATGGCCCGCTCGCCTAAGAGAAGATGATTGCAAAGCTGATATGCTTGGGTTTTCTGCGCTGCTCGTTGAACGACGATTTTTCCTTCAAAACTCGACTGGCTATGACCACCGAGAACTCCCTTAAATTGTTGCGAAGAATGGGTATGAGGGGCCTCATGATTGACGACTACATGCATGTGTGTTTGTTCTTGCCCAAACAAAAGCGCCAAGCCGTTGACTTCCGTAGATGCATTTTCACCTAGTAGATCAACTTTGACATCTTTTCGAAACCCTACAGCGTTTTTCGTCACCTGGTGGATTCCAAGAAAACTATCTTTTTTAAGACTGCCGCGAACATACTCCATGCTCCACCCACGCGATCGCGTGCATACTGTAGCTAAAATGTCCAAACGCGCTCCTTCTTCAAGAGCCACATCGGCCAGCGTTAGCGCTAGTCCTTCTTGCCATTTACATGCACATGTCGTCGAGTAAATTTTGCCCTCGGCATGGGCTCCGACAAATACATGCAAACGAGGTGCAATCAGCGCCCCTTCCTGGGTTCTCACATGAAGAATTTGGATAGGCTGTTCAAGAACTAATTTAGGGGGAATATAAAGAAAGGCGCCTTTGGGATGAAAGGCCATATTTAGCAGAGCAAAGGGATCTTTTTCCTCTTTAATTTGCTTACTGATGCGAGCATTGAGGAAATGGCTAAATGTTTTCATCGCCTCTTCTAAAGAAAGAATGCTTACCTTGGGATCTAGCACATCGACAATCGAAAGCTCAGGACGAAAGTGACCATCGACAAAAACAATGCAACTTCCCAAGCATTCTGGAGCAAGATGTTGCTGGATGATCTCTTCATCGACGATGGAAGAGGCCTTTGAGATGGTCAGACGGTCTTGATAAAAAGAACGTAACGGAAAGTATTGAAATGCATCGTCTTTCCGATCTGGGAGTCCAAGCTCTTCAAATTTTCGTTTGGCTTGAGAGCGAAGCAAATGGAGCTGGTCTTTGGGAAGGCCGGTAGGAAGCAGTTCTTGAAGAGAGAGTGCAAAAGGCGTGCTTTTTTCCTCGATGGCTCCAAGCGTCATAGACCGCCTTCCTGCTTCTCCAATTGCATCAGCCAGTCATAGCCCTGCTCTTCAAGCTTCTTCGCCAGATCTGGCCCGCCTGATTCAACGATCTTCCCATCGAGCACAACATGGACATACTGAGGTCTTATGTAATCTAAAAGGCGCTGATAGTGTGTGATCAATAGGATTGCGTTGTCAGCCGTAGACAATTTTGTAATGCCCTCGGCAACCGCTTTGAGAGCATCGATGTCGAGGCCCGAATCGGTTTCATCGAGGATCGCTAACTTGGGCTCCAAAACAGCCATCTGCAGGATTTCATTGCGTTTTTTTTCGCCGCCGGAAAATCCTTCATTGACTCCGCGCATTTTGAATTCGTTACGCATATTGAGCATAGAGATTTTTTGATCGAGCAAGCTCTCAAATTGATCTTCGGTCAATGGAGAAGCTCCTCTAGCTTTTTGCATAGCGCTATGTGCTGCATGCAGGAAGCGGAGATTGCTGATACCAGGTATTTCGATAGGGTATTGGAACCCAAGAAAAAGTCCCAGCCTAGCCCGTTCTTCGGGATCAAGCTCGCAAATGTCTTGTCCTTGGAAGAGGACTTTCCCTGTTGTTTCATAGGCAGCATCACCTGCAATAACTTTGGCTAAGGTCGATTTACCAGCGCCGTTGGGGCCCATGATTGCATGAATTTCACCAGGGTGGACGGTAAGATCAATTCCCTTCAAAATCGTCCGTCCTTCGGTCATGGCATAAAGTTGTTCTATTCGCAACATGATTATCCTACTGAATTTTCTAACTTGATCGTAAGAAGCTTCTGTGCCTCTGCAGCAAATTCTAGAGGCAGCTCCTTGATAACGCTTTCACAAAAACCGTTCAGGATCATCTGTATGGCCTGTTCGCGATCAATCCCACGGCTTTGTAAATAGAAGAGCTGCGCCTCGTTCATCTTAGATGTCGATGCCTCATGTTCGATCTCAGCAGAATGATTGCCCACTTCGATATAAGGAAAGGTGCTAGCTGAACAAAGATCCCCAATGAGCATCGAATCGCACTGCGTGTAGTTCCTTGCATTTTCCGCTCTGGGAGCTACTTTGACAAGGCCTCGATACGTGTTATGCGAGTTGTCTGCTGCAATGCCTTTGGAGACGATGCGCGACCTGGTATTCTTTCCGAGATGGATCATCTTAGTACCAGTGTCCGCCTGCATAAACCCATTTGTTAGAGCTACGGAATAGAATTCCCCTATAGATTCATCGCCTTGTAAAATGCAACTTGGGTATTTCCAGGTAATAGCTGCTCCAACTTCGACCTGTGTCCAAGAAATTCTAGAACGAAACCCAGCACAGCGTCCGCGCTTTGTGACAAAATTATAAATACCGCCCTCTCCTGTTTTAGGATTCCCTGCATACCAATTTTGTACTGTGGAATACTTGATCTCCGCTTCTTTTTCTGCAACGAGTTCTACGACTGCGGCGTGCAACTGATTTGTATCATAGGCCGGGGCAGTACACCCCTCGAGATAAGAAACTGACGATCCTTCTTCGGCAATGATGAGTGTGCGTTCAAACTGTCCTGACTCGCGATCATTGATGCGAAAATAGGTCGAGAGCTCGATAGGGCATTTAACACCCTTGGGAACATACACAAACGACCCATCGGTAAACACTGCAGAATTGAGCGCTGCAAAAAAATTATCACCAATAGGCACAACACTGCCTAAGTATTTTTCTATTACTTGGGGATATTCTTGGATGGCTTCAGAGATAGAGCACAAAATCACCCCGGCTTCCTTTAAGGTCTTCTGGAAGGTAGTGCCAAGGGAGACCGAATCAAAGACCACATCGATGGCCACGTTCGCCAACCTTTTTTGCTCGTCGAGTGGAATCCCCAAACGCTCGAACGTCCTTAACATTTCCGGATCGAGTTCTTCCAGGCTATTGACCGATTGCTTCTTCTTGGGAGCTGAATAATAACGGATTTTTTGATAATCGATCGGAGGATGTCGCACATTCGCCCATATTGGCTCTTTCATTTCGAGCCATTTATGGAAGGCTTTCAAGCGAAATTCCCTCATAAAGGCGGGCTCATTTTTCTTTGCCGAAATCGCGCAAACGATCTCTTCGTTTAAGCCCTTGGGAAATCCTTCGGTCTCGATTTCCGTCACGAAACCGTATTTATAATCTGCTTGCATCATGATGGGGGCAATTATAGCTCTTTAGATTACATTACTACAACCGATGGATGACGAAGCTTAACAAGCTGTTCAGCCATAGCAAGATGCTCTGGGAGATCAATTCCTTGAACTTCGAATTGTGTCTCGTGAACTTTAATCTTTAAGCCATGATGCAGAAATCGAAGCTGTTCCAATTGCTCTGCCATTTCAATGGCACATGGAGAAAGCAAAGAAATCTTTTGTAATGCGTTATGGGTAAAAGCGTAAATTCCAAAATGCTTGTAGTAAATTTTTTCTTCATTCTCTTTGTCGTCGCGGTAACAAGGAATCGGGCTACGGGAAAACAAAAGAGCGTACCCTTGAATATCTGTCACCACTTTAGCATATTGCGTAGACGTTATCTGTAGGGGATCTTCAATGCGTTTTTTGAGAGTCCAAATTTCACCATCTCCCTTATCGATCGATTGTAAGAGATCCTCTATGATTTTCCCTTCGACAAATGGTTCATCCCCCTGCCAGTTCACATAAATATCGGCTTTTATACGATTTGTTTGAACAAGCTCCACCAGCCTTTCGGTACCACTCAAGCAGGCAGGAGAGGTCATGGTAAATGTCCCGCCAAAACTTTTTACAACATCGGCAATTTCTTCATCGTCAACAGCGATGACCACTTGATCAAATCGCTCCGTTGCTAAAGCAGCCTCCCAGACCCACTGGAGCAGGGGTCTTCCTGCTAGCATTGCAAGCATTTTTTTGGGAAAGCGACTCGATTTTAGTCGGGCTGGGATGACACAAGCTATACGCATAATTTTCATAGGGGTTCTGATTATACCTCTTTTCGATTCTTTTGGTAAATATTTACCAGAGAATCTTGCACTTCCTGGCCTTAAGAGACTGTCCACAAACTCTGAATCCATCCTCTTCGAACCCTTTTCGTGATCTTTCGTCTGGCTTTGAGGCGCCTACGGCGTCTGCGTATGCCACCTCAAAGCCGGACGAAACTTCCTCGAAAAGGGCTTCCGAATCTGATGGATTGATAGTTTGTGGACGGTCTCTAAGAGCGGATGTTCACCACTCTTTTTTTAGTGTCAAAATAAAAAAAATTTTCAATAGTGCGTTGAAAAGAGGGTCGCTAACCTCTCTGTGGCAAGTCGGGGAATCATCTTATGAAGAAAACTTCTGGCCATATTCTGGGCGGCTCGCTCATGGTCGCTGGAGTGACGATTGGCGTTGGGATGCTAGCAATGCCCCTCGTTACCTACCAAGGCGGTTTTTTTCCTGCACTCGCTCTTTATTTAATCTGTTGGTTCTTCATGCTTTGCACTGGCCTGCTTCTCCTCGAGGCATGTCTCTGGATGCCCAGGGGCGCTAACATGATCACAATGGCAAGAACACTTTTGGGTCCCATTGGCCAAGCCGTCTGTTGGATTACTTACCTCTTTCTTTTTTTACTGATCATGATTTCGCTTATCTCCGGTGGAGGGGGGCTCATCGCAGAAATACTCGACCAAATACCACCAGCTTGGGTATCCATCTTTATCTTCGTTATCATTTTTGCACCATTTGTCTACCTTGGCACACTCAGTGTTGACCATGCGAATTCAGCTCTTATGATCGGGCTCTTTCTTTCTTATTTGATTTTTGTGCTCTTCTTGATCAATTTTGTGAATTTTGAGCTGTTAAAACGAGTGGATTGGTTAAAAAGCTTCATAGCGATTCCCATTCTTTTTGTTGCATTTGCCTATCAATCGATTATCCCAACGCTAGTAACCTATATGGATAGAAATGTAAAAAAGATTCGCCTTTCCATCTTCATCGGCACGGGCATTGCGTTTATTGTCTACGTATTTTTTGAATTCACCATCCTAGGTGCTATTCCAGCTGAAGGGCCAAATAGTTTAATGCAAGCTGCTGCAAGTGGACAAATATCCATTTTTCCACTGAAAGCATTTGCAGGATATTCCCATTTTTTATCATCTGTGCAAAACAACTACCTTTTTCTTTTCGCCAAAATTTTTGCCTTTTTTGCTATAACAACGAGTTTTATCACTGTATCGCTTGCTTATCGCGATTTTCTTGCCGATGGCCTAAAATGGGAAAAAACTCCTAAAAAAAAGCTCTGGCTATGTTGCCTGATCTTCTCACCGCCAACGGTCATCTCGATGATCTTTCCGAACCTGTTTCTCAAGGCTGCAAGTTATGCTGGAGGCTATTTCTGTGCTATTCTCTTTGGCCTTTTCCCAATTCTCATGGTTTGGGCTGGAAGGCATATTCACCACTATCCTGACGAAACAAAACAATTATTCGGCGGGAAATATTTTCTTTCCGTTCTCATTTTATTCGTGATCTTTGAAATCGCAATCCATGCTACCACAGAGTTTTTAGGGGGTTAAGGTTAATGAAAGTGCTGCATTCTTGTGGACATGTTGTCGGCGGTTCAGTGCTTATCGCCAGTACAATGATCGGCGTCGGCATGCTTGCCCTACCCGTTGCTACAGCACAAGGGGGGTTTCTTCCCGCCACCTCGCTTTACCTTCTATGCTGGATTTTCATGCTGTGTACCGGTCTTCTTATGCTTGAGGTGTGCATCTGGATGCCGAAAGATGCAAATATGATTACGATGGTAACTAAGCTCCTAGGAACCCCTGGAAAAATTTTTTGCTGGTTCATTTATCTTTTTTTATTCGTCACTGTCATGATTGCACATGTCGCCGGAGGCGGAGACATCTTAAATGCGATTTTCGGCAACACACTCCCCCACTGGTTATCGAAGATCATTTATGTCTTAGTGTTCATCCCCATCGTTTATCTTGGAACAAGATCTGTCGACCGGACGAATCTTTTGCTGATGGCAGGATTGATTATCTCGTATATCCTCTTTATCTATTTCATCAAAGATCATGTACGCCTCGAGCCATTGAAACGGGCTGAATGGTCCAAGGCATGGTTTGCACTGCCTGTCATTTTCACAGCATTCACTTTCCAACTCATTATCCCAACGATCATGAACTACATGGAAAGAAATGTGAAGAAAGTCCGTCTTTCGATCTTCATCGGCACCGCCCTCCCTCTTGTGATCTATCTTCTTTGGGAATTTGTTATCTTAGGAACCATCCCTTTTGAGGGAGAAAACAGTTTAACGGAAGCGTCAACCTATGGACAAACAGCTGTCATCCCCTTGAAAGCCATTACAAACAATCCTTATCTTTTCTCCGTAGGGAAAGCCTTTGCTTTCTTTACTCTCACCGCTTCCTACCTTGCTTTGTCCTTGGCTTATCTCGATTTTCTAGCAGATGGGCTCAAAGTAAAAAAGAGCGCTGCAAATAAAATTTGGCTCTGTTTGTTGGTTTTCATTCCCCCTACACTGATTGCTTTGCTCTATCCTTATATTTTTCTAACAGCTCTGAGTTATGCTGGAGGCTACAGCTGCGCGATCCTATTCGGGCTTTTCCCTCCCCTTATGGTGTGGGCAGGACGGCATTACAAGCATTATCACGATGAGACAAAGCAACTTTTCGGCGGCCGCTATTTTCTCACCGTCTTGATTTTGTTTGTCGTTGTCGAAGTCGTTCTCGAAACAATGAATACAATTATTCATTAGGAGGCAGCACATAGGAACTTCCTCTATGTTTTCGGCAAATCTCTTCCCATTTTTGGATCATGAGCGCTGCAAGTGGCGCAGCTTCTCTACCCGCTTCGGCAAAACGTAAATAAACAACGACTACGACCTGAGGCTCATCCCAATCAACTATCCCGTGAGTATCTCTTGCAAAACTGACCCCTGCAAACCAAGTATGCTTACGCAAGGTAGCTTTTGTCGCTTTATCGATTGTGTGTTTATAGAGAATTTCGGCCGTACCCGTTTTTCCAGCCAATCGTGAGACAGTATCTTGGTAGGTCC
>Ga0206862_1068_pt1 | contig 30676 bp, 29 predicted proteins | sample Alteio_BWOrgCont_43_FD_152625 | JGI IMG/M metagenome (GOLD analysis project Ga0206862, IMG submission 152625) | Enriched cells from forest soil in Barre Woods Harvard Forest LTER site, Petersham, Massachusetts, United States -... | ecosystem: Environmental > Terrestrial > Soil > Temperate forest >... | reverse complement strand
TGACGAAAGAGATAAATACACGCCCCTCCGAGTACGATCGTCGCCGAGAATATGACTCCGGCGCGAAGCAAATTGCCGAGAATGACCTCGATGCGGTGATCGTCCCATGGTTGCTGTTGTCGAACCGGCGACCGAGGAGCGGCCATCAGATTTTCCCCCAGAGTCCTTTGTAGAGCATCTGCAGGCCGAGAACGAGAATCACCACGCTAAAAATCAGGCGGAGCGATTTGGTTTCGGCTTTGACCAAGATTCGGCTTCCGATTAGCGACCCCACTAATACTCCCAACATAACCGGCATTGAGAGACCCGGATCAACGTATCCGCGGCTCAGGTAGACACCGGCGCTGGCAGCGGCCGTCACACCGATCATAAAGTTGCTGGTGGTGGTTGAGACCTTGAAAGGAATTCGCATCGCCTGATCCATGGCGAGAACTTTGACGGCGCCGGAACCGATACCGAGTAAGCCGGAGAGCGCGCCTGCGCCGAACATGAGACTAAAACCCGCAGGGACGTGCTGTACGTTGTAACTGCGCTCGCCATCCTGGTCGGGAAAACTACCATTCAGTCGCAGACGCGTTGCCAGCGGATCGGGAGGCAGGTTGCGCTGCTCGGGAGGGCGCGGTTTGCGTGAAAGCCATGCCGAGTAGAGCAACATCGCGCCGAAGACGATTGCTAAAGCGTTGGTCGGGATCCTGGTAGCGAGGAAAGCTCCCAGCAACGCGCCGCTCGTGGTGGCAATTTCCAGAAACATACCGATGCGAATGTTGGAGAATCCTTCTTTCACATACGAAGCGGCAGCTCCGGAAGAAGTCGCGATCACGGAGACGAGCGAGGCTCCAATGGCATAGCGGATATCTACGTGAAAGAAAATCGTAAGCAGGGGCACCAGAACAACGCCGCCGCCAAGGCCAGTGAGCGATCCAAGAAGTCCTGCGATGAAAGAGACGATCGCTACGAGGACGGTGAATTCCGGGATGCTCATTTTAATTTGTCATTAGGTTAACATTTCTTCCCTCCGGAGCAGTTAGAGGCTGTGTTACGACGACGCACGATCTCGGTTTCGAGTGCGATTGGAGGAAGGACGGAAGAGCCGGTGAACAATCTTTAGAGATATTAGTGAGGACGGGTTCAAGCGGCAGGCGGGTTTTGGTTTCGCCAAGCCCGCCCGCATACGAGCGGGCCTAGCGGATTGAAATTCGAGACTACTGGTTTACCCAGACAGCTTTGGCTTTTTTCAACTGAGCATGCTCTTTCCTGAGTTCACGGGCAGCAGTGCCGAGAGAAATGGCCTCTGGTTGCGGGAAATCCGAAACTGGCCTTTCGCCTTGGGCGGAAGAGAAACTTCCGCCGACGAGGACGCTCTGCCCGGACGCTATGGGCGCGTAAGATGCGTGCGCCGGATGATCCGGCAAAGAAGGGATAAACGGTTGTGTGCTGATAACGGAACCACCAACGAAATTCTGTGCCAATGCGGCGGTGCTGAAAAGTAAGCAGAACGCGAACAGAGTCTTCTTCATCGCAGGGTCTCCTGGCGGAGAAAGCAAGGGATCATCCGCAGACCAAGTGCGCGGATTTGGCCTCTCCACTTGTAATAGAAGCAAGCCCGGTACCAAACTTTGAGGGGGTAAAATCGCAGCTTGCAGGCAGTTCCAGATGGTGAAGGCAATCTTTTGCACATTTGTGGCGAGCACTTGGGATAGCGCGGAATGGGCTAAAAACCTCGTGTTTTCGGTTATTTAGGCCGGTAAAGGACAGCAGCATGTCACAGCGCATGGGAGTGCCTTAATATTCTCCAGTAAACTCAATATTCCTTAGTTCGTCGAAGTCGCTCCGACAACTTCAGGGAGACTTTCTCCTAAAACAGTATTTTTATTTTTCTTTGAAACTGAAACTACAGCAAGGGTGGTCGAAATGAAAATACGGATCGCGATGCGAATGTTTTCGATTTTGCAGGTAACGATTTTGCGGGCAACGATCTTAGTGGCGGTGACGTTGCTAACGACCATGACTGCAGAGGCGGCCGGCCCGGAATATAAGGTCGTTAAGACATGGAAACTGGGCGGCGACGGCGGCTGGGATTACCTAACTGCGGATAGTGACGGGCATCGTTTGTTCATCGCTCGTGCCACGCGAGTTATGGTGGTTGATACCGAGTCCGGTAAGCAGGTTGGCGAGATTCCGGATACTGCGGGAGTACATGGGATCGCGCTGGATTATGAAATTGGGCGCGGATTTACCAGCAACGGCCGCGAAGATACTGTGAGCGTGTTCGACCTGAAATCGCTGGCGGTCGAGAAGAAGATTAAGGTCGGCAGCGGACCCGACGCCATTCTCTACGATCCTTTCTCGAAACGCGTCTTCACTTTCAATGGAAAAGGCTCTGACAGATCGGCGACGGCTATCGATGCATCCAAAGGCGAGGTTGTGGGCAAGATCGAACTGGGAGGCAAGCCGGAATTCGCTGCGACCGACGAAAAAGGAACCGTGTTTGTGAATATTGAAGACAAATCAGAAATAGTGGCATTTGATCCGGTTAAACTGGTGGTGAAATCACGCTGGAAGCTGACAGACTGCGAAGAACCGACGGGGCTGTCGATCGACCGGAAAACCCGGCGTCTGTTTGCCGGCTGCAGTAAAAAGAAGATGGCGATCGTCGATGCGGATAGCGGAAGAGTTGTGGCGAGTCCTGCCATCGGAGATGGTTGCGATGCAACTGCGTTCGACGGCGGACTCGGTTTAGCATTCGCGTCAGCGGGAGACGGGACGATCACCGTCATTAAAGAAGATGGCGCCGACAAGTTTAGCGTGGTGCAGACAGTGACGACGCAGAAGTCAGCGCGCACGATGGCAGTGGACTCGAAAACGCATCAGCTTTTTACCGTGGGAGCGAACGTGACAGGCACTCGGCAGGACAGAAAAATCGAGCCGGATTCGTTCGTGGTGCTTGTGGTGGAGGCGGCGCACTAACTGACGGTGGTATCAGTGAAAATCGTATGCCATTTCACATCCCATAAGGAATCGGCGGAATAACGTGGCCAGGGCTGGAATGATTGGATCGCTGCGCTCCTTTGGGCAAGACGCTTCGGTCGTAAACAAAACTGTAAGACCAGGCACGGTGAAGCGCACGTTGCGATTTGCCGCGCCTTACATCCGGCTGCTTGCGGTTTTTCTTTTTGTCGTCATCCTCGACGCTGCCATCGGCATCGCCAATCCCCTTATTTACCGTGCCATCATCAACCAAGGCATACTTCGGGAAAATTCGACTCTTGTCATCCACCTCGCGGTGCTAGTCGGTGTTCTCGGCGTCTTTGACGGCGCGTTCGGGATGACCCAGTCTTATCTCTCGGCGAAAATCGGCGCTCGTATTGTGCTCTCCCTGCGCACGAAGTTGTTCGAACACATCCAGCAAATGCCGCTGGCATTTTTTACGCGCACACAAACCGGAGCACTGGTCAGCCGGCTCAACAATGACGTTTCGGGCGCGCAAAGCGCATTTACTGACATACTTTCTAACGTTGTCGGCAACATTATTACCGTCGCTCTGATTCTGGGAGCCATGTTCGTGCTCTCCTGGCAGATCACGCTAGCCGCACTCATCCTGCTTCCACTTTTTATTTTCCCGGCGCGCTTCTGGGGACGGAAGATCCAAGCCATTACGCGCGAGAGCTACGATCTCACGGCGGCCATGAACAACCTTATGGTTGAGCGCTTCAATGTCGCTGGCGCACAGCTCGCAAAACTTTTTGGACGCCGCGAGGATGAAAGCAAAGCATTCGAAGCTAAAGCTACGCGCGTCTCCGATATCGCAATCAAGCGCACGATCTACGGGCGCATCTTTTTCACGGCGCTGCTGCTGATGGCCTCCTTCGCCACAGCCCTTGCCTACGGCTGGGGCGGAGTACTCGCGATCAAGCACATATTGGATGTAGGCACTGTTGTCGCTCTCGTTTCATATCTCGCCCGTCTCTACGGCCCGCTCGTCGGGCTATCCAACATTCAAGTCAGTGTCATGACAGCGCTTGTATCTTTCGAGCGGGTGTTCGAAGTGCTCGATCTGCCGCCGATGATCCAGGAGAAGCCGGATGCGATCGCGGTTCCTGGCGGTCGCGCACGAATTGTTTTTGATCATGTCTCTTTCCGTTACCCGGCAGCCTCTGAAGTTTCGCTCGCGTCGCTTGAATCGCTTGCCGTTCCTGAAAATGCTGTGCCCGACAAGAGACCGGAAAGGCTCGTTCTTCACGACATCTCGTTCGACGTCGAACCGGGACAGCTAGTCGCACTCGTCGGTCCTTCCGGGGCGGGCAAGACCACAATCACGCAGCTAATTCCTCGTCTGTATGACGTGCAAAGTGGAACAGTGGCCATCAACGGCATCGATGTTCGCGATGTGAAACTCGAATCTCTCCATCAACGTATTGGTATCGTCACGCAGGATGCTCATCTCTTCCACGATACGATCCGCGCGAATCTTCTATATGCAAAATCCGATGCCACCGATGCAGAAATAACGGAAGCATTGCGAGCCGCACAGATATTGCCGCTGGTCGCGTCTTTGCCAAAGGGATTTGACACGCTGGTCGGCGAGCGCGGCTATCGCTTCTCGGGCGGAGAGAAGCAGCGCCTGGCGATTGCGCGCCTGCTGCTCAAGGCGCCCGACATTGTCATTCTCGACGAAGCTACGGCGCACTTGGACTCCGAGTCGGAGGCTGCCATTCAAAGGGCCCTCGAAATCGCACTCGCGGGACGAACTTCAATCGTGATCGCGCACCGTCTTTCCACAATTCTCAAGGCTGATCAAATACTGGTCGTGCAAGACGGACGCATTGTTCAGCGCGGCACGCATGCTCAACTCCTGGAACAGCAAAGCCTTTATGCGGAGCTATATCAACTGCAATTTTCCCAGCCTGCTCCTTCGATTTAGCAAAAACACGGCCAATGGAACATCCCTTTAGTAACCTCCTGTTTCATGACCTTTTAACAGTCCGGCGTTTACAATATTTATAGACAAATTCATAGGAAAACGAATTGTGGGGTTTGAAGTGGATAGCGTTACTAGAAGTCGAGAGCGAAGAAAATTGATGATGGAGATGTTGGAGAGAAAGATACGGTTACGCGCACGCCAACTCTACGAAGAACGCGGGCAGATCGAAGGGCGTGAGTTGGAAGATTGGGTAAGAGCCGAGTCGGAAGTTTTGCAATCGAGCATTCTCGCGCCGCTGTGGAACAAGCGCCAGGAGCGAGAACTGGCCGAAGTATAGGTCTCGCAAAGAGTAAGCATAAGTAAGACTGTTGTAAACAATCTCGCAGGGCTGCTCCTGGCGTCGCCGCGCTTCGAGCGGTTCTCCACCTTCTAAACAGCGAATCCCAAAATCATTGACGCTAGCGCCGAGTGCGGGCCACGAATTCGCTCATCGGCTTGGCTTTTGAGGAGTGAATCTGTTAGTTTTCCCCTTCGGCGTGAGACGCGATATTTTTTTGCAGAATTCTGGTGGAGGATGAATTTGGGATCCCAAAAATGGTGGCTGAGTCCGTTTTTTTGTTTGCTATTTACGGCTTCGATGCAGGCGCAACAACTTTCGCCCGCAGATGAAGCGACTCGGAAGCTGGCGCTCGACATTTTCAAACAACTGATCGAGATCAATACGACGGACTCGGTCGGCAACGTCACCACGGCTTCGGAAGCGATGAAGAAGCGGTTCCTGGATGCAGGATTTTCTGAGAGCGACATTCACGTGCTCGGTCCCAATGACCGCAAGAAAAACATCGTGGTGCGTCTGCATGGGTCGGGCAAGCACAAGCCCGTTTTGTTGATCGGCCATCTCGATGTCGTCGAAGCGCGGCGCGAAGATTGGACGACCGATCCGTTTAAGTTCATCGAAAAGGATGGATATTATTACGGTCGCGGCACCAGCGATATGAAGGATGGCGATGCGATCATGTCGGCCACGCTAATCCGTATGAAGAAGGAAGGATATGTTCCGGATCGCGACATCATTCTTGCGATGACTGCGGATGAAGAAGGCGGCGGATCTAACGGGGTCGATTGGCTCGTCAAGAATCATCGCGAACTGATTGATGCAGAGTTCGTGCTGAACCACGATGGCGGTGGCGTGCTGGCGGATCACGGCAAGGCTGTACTGATGGAAGTGGACGCCACTGAAAAGCTCTACGGCGATTTCGTATTGACGGCAACCAATCCGGGTGGACACAGCTCGCTGCCTCGACCGGAGAATGCGATCTACGAATTGGCGGATGCGCTGACACGGATCCAGCATTATCAGTTCCCGTTCGAGCTGAATAACATCACGCGCGCCTATTACGAGCGACAGGTGACGATGTCGACTGGGCAACGCGCCGCAGATCTTCAAGGGATGCTGAAGACGCCTCCAGACATGGACGCGGTGGCACGGCTTTCGAAGGATCCGTTGGACAACTCGACCATGCACACCACCTGCGTGGCTACGCGCTTGACTGGAGGCCATGCCAACAACGCGCTGCCGCAAATGGCGACGGCCAACGTGAATTGCCGCATCGAACCTGGACATTCGCTAGAGGAAATCCGGCTGACGCTGGAGAAAGTAGTGGCTGATCCGAAAGTTAGAGTGCAGTTCAGCGAGAACACCGGTGAGCTGATGGATCACGGGTCAAACCGCCACAGTTATGTGCCGCCAGCTCCGCGGAGAGAGGTGTTCGATCCTCTGGAGAAGGTGGTGGCGCAAATGTGGCCGGGAATTCCGGTGCTTCCAACCATGAGCACGGGCGCGTCGGACGGCGTGTACACCAATGCTGCTGGAATGCCTACGTATTGTGTGTCTGGCGAACAGTATGATCGCGACGACATCCGCGCACATGGCAAAGATGAGCGGATGGGCGTTGAGTCGTTTGCCCGGGGCGTTGATTTTTACTATGTGTTTTTGAAGGGAGTTACAACGGAGTAAGAAAGCCTCACGGATTGGGTATTTCTCGTCTGTATTCCTCTGCTCTATTGCTCGACTATGCTGTTCAACTATGCACGAAATTCGGAACAAGGTCCCCAAGTGTTTGGTTCTAGCTCTTATCGGCTGCGCTTTTTTATCAACGGCATTGGCAACCGCCCAGCAGAACTCTAGCTCCGTCTGGATTTCTCCAGCGACGCAATTAAGAATCGATAAACTCTTTGCGGTCTATGCCAGGCCAGATTCACCTGGTTACGCTCTTGGCTTAATAAAAAATGGCAAACTGGTCTTCGCAAAAGGCTATGGGCAAGCCAACTTGGATGACGGAATTCCGATAAGTCCACGCACATCCTTCCACTTGGCATCGGTTTCGAAACAGTTCACTGGCGCCGCAGTCGCCTTGCTGATTCTGGACGGCAAGCTTGCGTTGGAAGATCCCGTATCGAAGTACATTCCTGAGACGGCCAAATATGGCGATGGGCTGCGCATCAAGCATCTTGTGTACATGACGAGCGGCTTGCATGAGTACACAGACCTGCCGCGAAGCAGCGGCGATCCATGGATGACGTTCTATTACTTCACGCGAGACGAGGCGATTCGCACCGCGCTCGAGCCGGGCACGCTGGAATTCGTTCCGGGAACGCAATGGGCATATCGCAACATTAACTACATGCTCCTGACCAAGATCGTTGAGAATGTCAGCGGCGAACCGTTTTCCACCTTTATGCAACGACGGGTTTTTAGTCCGCTGAATATGTCGCATAGCGACATTAATGATGACACCACGCTTGTAATTCCAAATCGAGCGACGGGATATGCGCCGCGTTCCAATCCGCGTTTGATCAAGGAATTGACGGAGTCGGGCATACAGATTCGTCCGGGAGAAGGCTGGGTGCGGCTGACGAGGGTTTCTCCGCATTATGGCGGTAGTGGAGTATTTTCGACGCTGGAGGATTTGGCTAAGTGGGACGAAAACTGGTACAGCGGCAAACTCGCTGGTCCGGCCTTCACGGAGTTAATGAATAAGCGGATGCACTTTCAGCACGACAAGGATAACGACGCGTTTGGATTGGTTTGGCGTGAACTCTACGGCAAAGCCATGCTCGATTATTCCGGCGGCGACACCGATACATCGACTTATGTGGCGCGCTTCCCTTCTGAACATTTCACGATTGTCTGCCTCTCCAACATGCCGCTCGGTAATGCAGAAGGCAAAGCGCGTGAGGTTCTGGAGATTCTGCATTTGGCTGGCGAGCTTTAGCAGCTATATGCAAACTTATTCAGCTTCACTCGTCTTCGAGGGTGGAAGTAGTCCCAATGCGGCCATCACGTTTAAGCCGTTCGTGTGTGTCAGCACACCCGGCCGCATTCTGTAGTCGAATCGCATCTCGTCGCCCTGATAATGTTCTTCAAAATGCACATTGATCGCTCGGGCGTCGAGACTCTTCACTATCTGGGTGAGGGCTAGGTCGTGAGTTGTCACAAGGCCAACCGCGCCGCTCCCCGCTAGCTGTTCGATAACGGCTCCTGCTCCCCAAAAGCGGTCATTGGAATTCGTGCCGCCCAGCACCTCGTCCAGTAGAAACAGGGTGCAGCTTGTGCGTGACAGAGTAAGTATCCACTTCAGGCGTTCCACCTCAGCTTGAAAACGTGATTTTGCCTTTAAGAGAGAATCTTGGATTGCCATTGAGCACCCGATTTGCAATGGCGAAATCTCGAGTCGAGCAGCTCGCACAGGTGCACCTGCCAATGCCAAAACAGCGTTCATGCCGACCGAACGCAGCAGCGTGCTCTTACCCGACATGTTCGACCCGCTAACCATGATCAGTTGTGTCCCTTGACCGTCAAGCCCGAGATCGCATCGAACGCAGGTCTGACGATCAAGTAGCGGATGCCCCAGCGCCTCGGCTTGGAACAGTGCGAAAGACCGAGGCTTCAAGATCGCAAAAGTGTGATCGGGATTTTCATAATAAAACCGAGCCATGCAGAGTAATGCCTCAAATTGGCCGAGCGAATCCAGCCATCTGGCCATTCCTTCCCGGTTTTTCTGCCGCCAACGCTCGATAAGAATTACAAGATTCGTTCCCAACAGAATCGGCGAAGTAAGCACCGCAAAATATTCAATTTGTCGAAGGCCCAGAAGCCAAACCCACAGGCGCAATGATCGAATTTGTTTCGAGGGGCGGCCCGACGAAGCCGTCAGGCGCGACTGCAACGATTTGAGCAATGGACACAGGAAATGTGCCGTCTCGATGCGCTCCAACAACGGGGCAAGCAGCGCAAGTTCGAATGAAGGCAGGACAAGGTTCGCGGCTGTCAGCTTCGCTTTCTTTAGAAGAAGAGCCGCCAAGAGTGTCTCCAGCACAGCCAGCAATGCGATACCCCAACGCCATCCATGGTCAAGAACACCGATACCGGCAAATATCGACAGCCCAATTAGGCAAATTGGTAGAAGGATCGCCAGTATCTGCGCATGAGGTAGAAAAGTTGTGAGAGGAGCGCCAACCCAGTCGCAGACCGATGCGCCGACTTGATCTAATTCACTTCCTTCGACAGACGCCCAATCTTCTCGAAAATCAAGCATGCCGCGAAGTTCCGCAATAGCCACCTGTCGCGCTGTAACCTCGACGCACTCTGCCGGATTGAGCAGCCAGTTCGCCAACATGGCCCGACCGATGCCAGTCCGGGCCGTACAGAGCAATTCGAAAAGAGATCCGGCACCGAATAGATCCAGATCGGAGGCGTACGGATGGGTTTCGGGCTGCAATTCCTCGCCGCCGATCCCACGCCCCTGCCACTTGCCGCGCAAACGCGCAATTCCCAGTTCATAAAAATTCAAGATCCTCTGCACTCTACTATGGGTGCGTGAGTTCTTCGCAAGCGACTGGACAATGGAAAGAGCGCTGACTGACGGAAGCAAAATCCAGAGCGTCGAAATTATGTGCGACGTAAGCGCTACGTAGGCGATGACGATGCCAGCCAGAACAGCCACGATGAGGTATATCCACAAACGCAGGTGAAGCATCCTGATGCCCGTGGCTTGCCGTTGTCGTTCGTCCAAACGATGGGTGTATTCACTCTCTGGGAACTCCAGTGCAGCATTGACTAAAACTCCGCGCCTCCCAAATTCAGAATTACTCATGGGCAAACCACTGTTCTCCAAGCCTGGCTTGGTTTTTGTATGACAAAGAGAATAGAAAAGATGGCCGCCCAAACAGCCAGCCTGTGTTTCAATTCAAGATTGATTAAAACGAAAAGATGGGCGGGGGACGCTGGAATAGGGGCGAGAGATTAGATTCATTGGCAACAATGACAGTGGTGTGCGATTTCTCGAACCATCGCCGATCGGCGACAGACGGGAGAAGAGAAATTGGAAGTACTCGAAGGTAGGCTATTACGAACCTGCGGATATTGGCCGAGTGAACGATGACAAACGCAAGCAGGCAGGCAAAAACCAGGGATGCGATCAGCTTGAAGAAGCCACCAATTAAAACCGGGCGGAAATCCACTACGCAGAAAACGAGAAGATAGCAAGCTGCATTTAAGAACGTTTGGCTGTAGCGATAACGGTCCATTGCGCGCGTCGGAGTAAACCAAGTATACCCCCTTACCTAAACCGAGTGCCATGATTGTGCAAAATCGAAGGTAGGCGCCCGTCGCGGTGTAGATATTGACATTCGCCAAGCATTCGCCTATGCTCCCGGCATGGCGATCACTCGGCGTCAGCGCGAGCTGTATGACTTTATTTCGCGCTTTGTGGTGGAGAATCAGTATTCTCCTTCATTTGAAGAGATCAAGGTGGGCATGGGACTGAACTCTCTGGCCACGGTGCATAAGCACGTCACTAACCTCGAAAAAAAAGGACTGCTGACGCGGGACTATAACCGCAGCCGATCGATTGATCTGGTGCCTCCTAAGGGAAAGTTGAAGCAGTCGATGGCGGTGAATACGGCGATGGTGCTGCCGTTGTTGGGCCGGATTGCGGCGGGGCGTCCGATTGAGGCGGTGCAGAGTAACGAGACGATTTCGCTGGCGGATTTTGTGCGCTCGAAAGAAGTGTTCGTACTCGAGGTGCGCGGCGAATCCATGCAGGACGAGGCCATTCTTAATGGCGATTACGTGCTGGTCGAAAAAACGAAGACGGCGCACAACGGAGATATTGTGGTGGCGCTGCTGGAGTCGTCCGACGCTACGCTGAAACGGTTCTTTCGCGAAGGAGATAATATTCGCCTGCAGCCTTCGAATGCGGCGATGAAGCCGATCATTGTGCCTGCTGCCACGGTCGAGATTCAGGGACGGGTGATTGGGGTACTGCGGAAGTACTGAAGGGCAGTTGTCAGCCGTCAGCCATCAGAGAATTCAAAGGCAACACTGATTTGCTATGTCAGCGATTAGGTGGACGGGCGGGGGGCCCGTCTCTCCACCGACTCTTTTACTTACTTTTCGATCTTAGCTTAGATGACGATCGAGCGCTTTCGTAATGTCGTCTTTTGAGCGGTAGCCTACCAATTGCTCTACGACCTGTCCGTTTTTGAAGACTAACAGGGTAGGAATGCCGGTGACTTTGTAGCGCATGGGTGTCGCGCCATTGCGGTCCACATCCATTTTGCCGATCGTAACTTTGCCTTGATATTCGCCGGCGAGCTCTTCGACAATCGGAGCAATCGCGCGGCACGGACCACACCAGGCGGCCCAGAAATCGACGAGCACGGGCTTGTCAGACTTCAGTACATCAGAATCAAAATTGGCGTCGGTGACTTCGACGATGCCGTTGCTTGCCATTCATCCTCCAGGATTTCAGCTAGTTAACTGGTTCCGACCGGGGAGGGCTATCTGGCCTCCAAAGGGCGGAACTTCTATCCTAGCATTGTCGATTAGATGCTCCGCAAGTGCGGAAGTCGCACGAGTCGGCAGCGGTGGGACACGGGGGCGAAGCACCGTTAGAATGAAGGTCTTAGGTATGCGTATGCATATACTGAGGATCTTGCAAAATGCCCAATGACTGACCTCGACAATCTCCGGGTGGTGCTGGTGCAGACGCGGAATCCGCTGAATATTGGGGCGGTGGCCCGGGCCATGAGTAATTTTGGAGCGCTGCGGTTGCGGGTGGTGAATCCCTATGAGGCGGCTTTTCGTGAAGCGCGATCGGCGGTCGGTGCGGCAGATCTGCTGGCCAAGGCGGAGAAGTACGACGAGATTGGCGACGGAATTGAAGACTGCAAGCTGGTGGTGGGAACAACGGCGGGCGCGCGGCGTGATTTGCAGCATCGGTTGCTGCGGTTGGAGGACGCGGCGCGGGTGATCAAGAAACAATTGAAAACGGGCCGGGTTGCATTGTTGTTTGGCTCGGAACGATATGGATTGGGAAATGAAGAGCTGAGCCATTGCCACTGGCTGATGAGGATTCCGACACGCGAAGAACATTTGTCGATGAATCTGGGTCAGGCTGTTGCGGTATGTCTGTATGAACTGGTGCGGGGACGAAAGATTGCGGCGGCGAAATCAGCCGCCGGGAAAAAGACACCGGCGACGGCGCGAGAAGTGGAGAGGCTGACACAGGCGCTGCTCGAAGTTCTGTGTGAGAGCGGGTATGTGAAGCCGCAGGCCGTGGCGGCAGACGAAAAATTGCGGCGGCTGATTCGGCGGCTGGAGCTGAACTCCAATGACGCGGAGGTATTGCTGGGAATGATGCGCCAGGTGGAATGGAAGATTAGTGCTGGCGAGAAGTCTAGAAAATAGTCTGAACAGGATTCGCCTGTTAAGTTGTTGAGTGTGAATTACCCCACCGCGATGTCCTTAATCGAAGGCCGCTTGCGCTAACCCTTGTGGCACCCGTGAGTCAAAGTATGAGAGGGCATGGGCAGGTCTGCAATCCCAATTTGCATTTCTGATTTCCTGCCGACTTTGAGGTGGCGACATGCGCATGTTGCTGGATACCTTCGCGCAAACCTTACGAACTTTGTGGGTCCACAAGCTGCGATCTTTCTTGACCATGTTTGGGATTGCCTGGGGCGTCGGTTCGCTGTTGCTGTTGGCGGGAGTGGGCGAGGGTTTCCGCAACGGCAATCGCAAACAGCTTGAGACCTTCGGCAAAAACATCATCTTCTTTTTCGGTGGACGGGCACCGGCGGTCGAGGGCAGCTTCAACTCGATGAGGTGGTTCAATCTTACTTATGACGATTACCTCGCGATCAAGAACGAATCGAAGCTGGCGATCAATATTTCGCCGCTGATCGCACGCGATGACATTCGCGCCGTTAGCGACTACACCAGCACCAACGGACAAGTCTCGGGTGTGCCAGCAATCTATAGCCAGGTGCGGACAATCCCTCTAGCGGTTGGACGCTGGATTAATGACGACGACAACGAGCAGCGGCGGCGGGTGTGCATTCTCGGACGCGAAATGACGCGCAATATGTTTCCGGGACGCCCGGCTGTCGGCAACACGATTTTGCTGAATGGCGTTCACTTCGAGGTGATCGGTGTGCTCTCGATGATCGGACACGAAGAGCAAAATGCGACGAACATCCGTATTTTTATTCCATTCAACACCATGCGCGAATTGTTTCCGCTGACCGGGGACAACTCGAAAGAAGGCAATGCGATTTCGTTCATCAATTACCAGCCGCGCAGCTTTGACGAGAACGAAGATGCTAAGGATGAGTTGCATCGGATCGTAGCCCGGAATCACGGTGGATTTAATCCCAAAGGCACTGACATCTGGGAAGAATGGGACACGATTAAAAACCAGAAGACCATGGGCAAGATCTTCACCGCTATGGATTGGTTTCTTGGCGGCGTTGGATTGGTGACTCTCGCGCTGGGCGCGATCGGCATCGTGAACATCATGCTGGTTGCGGTCACCGAACGCACTCGAGAGATCGGATTGCGCAAAGCCCTAGGGGCGACCAACCGCAGTATCCTGTTTCAATTTTTTCTTGAGGGCGCATTTCTGACCTTGTTGAGCGGTGCAATCGGAGTTGGCGGCGCCATGCTTATTATCCACCTGCTCTCCGGAGTGCACCTGCCGCAAGGCTTCGATACTCCCCGAATCGTTCCGGTATCGGCGATTGGTGCGGTGTTATCACTGGCGCTGGCGGGTATAACGGCGGGACTGTATCCCGCGCGCAAAGCGGCAATGCTCGAACCAGTCGAGGCTTTGCGCCAAGAGTAAAAAATATCAGGAGTAAACCATGACCAACGATCTGCTGCGAGAAGCTTACGGCGCGATGCAGCACAATCGCCGCCGCACGACGCTGACGATGCTCGGAATGGCTTGGGGGATTGCGACGGTGGTCATCCTGCTGGCCTTCGGCTCCGGTTTCGAGCGCGCGATCACCCTGATTTTCAGCTCATGGGGAACCGACGTAATTGGAGCATTCCCGGGACGAACTTCGCTGCAGGCTGGTGGCGCGAAGGCAGGCGCCGAAGTACGGCTGAAACTAGCTGACGTGGACTACATCCGAAATGAAGTGCCGATGGTGAAAGGTGTCACTCCAATTTTTGACAAGCAGAATGGAGCAACCATCCAACACGATACGCGCACCTTCACTAATCTTTTTTTAACGGGAGTCTACCCCGTTTACCAACGCATTCGCGGGTTCGATGTTGCCAGCGGTCGCGGACTGGGCGAGCAGGATCAACTGGAGCATGCCCGCGTGGCCGTCATTGGCGACGAAGCGAAGCGCCGATTATTCTCCGGCGAACAGGCGCTAGGGCAGAACATTCGGATCAATGGCGTCACCTTTCAGGTGATCGGAGTTTATCAACACAAGGTGCAAGGCGGAGACAATAATGACAACACGCTGATCGCTATCCCTTTCAGCGCAATGAGCGATCTCTACGATACGCGATACATCACTGGCATTTTCATGGACTATGAAGGGCAGGATCATCAGCAATTGGCACGCGTGGTGCGCAGTGTGCTCGCCGGCCACCACAACTTTCGTCCGGACGATCGTAGAGCCATATTCATCGCCGACTTCAAGCAGGATTTCGACGAGTTCACGGTTGTGACCACTGCTCTTAAGATCCTGCTGGCCTTCATCGGCGCGCTAACACTCGGCATCGGCGGCATCGGGCTAATGAATATCATGCTGGTTTCGGTGCAACAGCGAACGCGTGAGATCGGTGTGGAAAAGGCGCTGGGCGCGCAAAAGAGCCACATTCTTTTTCAGTTTCTCGCGGAAGCGCTTGCAATTACTTTTGCCGGCGGAGTGGCCGGGATCGGAATCGCTTACTTGATCTCGTGGGGCGTGGGCGCGCTCCCGCTGATGAGCGCATTTGGCGATAATCTGCAGGCTGGCGATATCCATTTGCGTATCAACGTCAGCAGCCTCGCGGTGGCGACGATCATTCTAGGTGTGGTCGGAGTGCTGAGTGGGATGGTGCCGGCAATTCGCGCGGCGCGACTGGATCCGATTGAGAGTCTTCGCTACGAATAAGACTGGCGACGTTGTATTGAATCGACGATCACTTTACCGATCACGCCGAGCGTCATGAGGGAAATCACTCCGAGAGAAATGGCGCAGTAGATACACCAAACGCCCAGGACTAAAGCTTCGATGTCAGCGAGATGAATTGCGAAGAGGAGCGCGACCGTGACGAACGGGAGCATCCAAGGATAGGCTTTCCAGAAAGCAAGTGCGCCGAGCAGAAGATATCCCGCGATGCCGATTACGGCGACCGGTATTCCGTGGAACATGGCGTACGGACTGTGGTTCACAATGCCACAATCCCATTTCTCGTTAATGCTGCACGGCGAAGCGTCGGTGCGGTAATGCTCGCGCAACGCGAGCGAAGAAGCGGCGATACCGACCACGGCTAGCACAATCAGCAACCATCTCATTCAGGACTCCCGATCCAAGATAAATTGAAGACGCATCCCCGAAAGATATTATCTATCATTTGTGGAACGAACACGGTCACAGCCCGAACGCTGAGGGATACCGGACAGCTCCACGAATTCCCGCCAACGCTCCGTCGCAGAGTTCCAGGGCCATAAATGCCTCAGGAGGGAACGGACTGGCCAAGTAGCGAGCCTTCTCGGAAGAGAAACCAAATCGAGGATAGTACCGCTTGTGTCCGAGCACGATGACGATACATTCACCTCGGTCGCAGAGTTGAGCCAAGCCATGGCGAACCATCTGGCTGCCAACCTTGCGGCCTTGATGGTCGGGCAGGACGGCCATCGGAGCCAATGAAACGGCGGATATAGGCCCTTGCGCTGTTTCCACGGTGATTCGACTGAACAGTATGTGGCCGATGATTTGATCGCCAACTTCTGCGACAAGTGACAGCAGGACTGCCCCCTCGATTCGCAACCTGTCGATCAGATCAGCCTCATCGGAGCGGCCGAAAGCAGCTTCGTTCACTTTCCGAACCTGCTCTTGGTCACAAGGTTTCTCGTCTCTGACGAGTAAGGGCGATTTCGTGTCCATTGTCGGCACTCTTCCATTTCGGCAACCCCACCCGCTACTGGAACGGAGGTCCTTTGGAGGAACATTCGGCAACGTTGCGCAAAGGGCGCTTTCCGCGAATCAATGTTGCCGATCAATCGTGGTAACGCTGTTCGCCGGCCGGGATCGGCACGGTGAGACGATTTTGCGAGGGAGGCAAGGGGCACGTTGCATAGGCGGTGAATGCGCACGGCGGATTCACCAGCCGATTAAAATCGAGCCAGACCTCGCCGGGCTGACTCGCACCGTGGTCGGGAAGTTCGGTATAGAGAAAGCGTCCGGAACCATACGTCGAAGATTTGCTGGTAGCGTCGCGCATGATAAAGAAAAGATCGGTCGATTTCGGATCTTCGAGCACGGGCTCGAGGCGGACAACTTGTCCATCGAGGGTAAACTCGACGGCGCCGGGCGCGGGCATGTGCGTGGTGGTGCCGAGGACGGTTGGAATGTCCAGCACTTTGGGAGGATTGTATGGAATCCATCGCGCGTGAATGCGATAAGTCGCGTTCGGCGCATACCAGCGCAATCCGTGAAATCCGACACGCGTGGGTGCTTGCAGATCTTTAACGCGCAACGCGAATTGATCATCTCGATGAATCACGATGACAGTGAGCGTGCCGATCGTGAGCTTTGAGGGCTTCTCGGAATCATCAGCAAGTAGAACCTGCTCTTTTGCCGGTTGACCATCGACTAGGAGGTCTTTTGGGAAACCTTCGGCCGGAGGCAGCAAATGGATCGTGCCTTTTTCAAGGCGCACGACCGCGATGTGCGCTGGAGCGGCGGCGGTGATCTGAACCCGGCTGTCTCCGGCGGTGCCGAAGCTGTTGTCGCCTTCCTTCAGCCATCCCAGGGCGATTAAGGAAAGCCACCCCTCTGGCGCCTGAAGGCTGGTTGCACGCTGGGCGCGCCAGTTGAGCAGATCCCGCTGCCATGAAGTTTCGTCGCCTGAAGTCTTAGCGTCTGCACTCTTACCATCTGCACCGGCGGCGAGCGACTGCGAAAACATGGCCATCAGAACCAAAGCTGCAGTCATAACGAATTTTGGTTTCATTTGTAGGTCACCGTTCTCCAACCCCTGAAGAAGTCCGCGACTTCTTTACACTAAATAATACTGCGCCGTCCTGTCCGGCAAAGCCGTGCCATTTTGCACGCAATGAGGACACGTATTTTCTTCCAAAAGTTCATGCACATGGCGAACTGCTTTGAGGGTCGAGGAAAACTTCTCATGCTCTTCGCGAAAAACGCGATCCGCGGCCAGCCAATCGTGAAAACGCAAATTGCTCATTGCCTTTGCAAAGGCGGGACGGACTCCACACAGCAGCACCGTGATTCCGTTCTTCTCCATATCTTGCAGAAAATGTTCGAAACGTTCCAACGCAACCATGTCGGGGTTTCGAGTGCGCTTAATGCGCAAAACGACAAAGCGGATATTCTCGTCTTCAGTCCGCCGCTTGAGTTCATCGAAACAGCGGCCCAATTCCGGGCCTGCGCCAAAAAAAAGCTCGCCCTCCAGATCGTAAAGCAACAAGGCTGTACAGGGAGGATCGTCATCCAACCGTTCGCGAACCACACGCTCGTCGCTGACTACCATCTCGGACCATCGCAGCACCGCGGCACGCGGAACAAATAACAGGAACGAAAGAGCTACGCCGATGAGAATAGAAAATTCGACACTGATAAAAATAGCGGAGAACGCAGTCACAAGCACCAAGCCGGCATCGTAACGCGACGCGCGCACGGCGTAGCTCATCCGTTTCCAATCGATCAGCCTTGAAGCGGTGACGAGCAGCAATCCGGCCAGCGCGGCCTTGGGGACGTACCTGGCGGAGGGCGCGAACAAGAGGATGACCAGGGCCACAGTTCCGGCAGAGACCACGCCGGAGAAACGACTCGCGGCTCCTGACTGAAAGTTGATCGCGGAACGGGTAAGCGATCCAGAGCCAGGCAAGCATTGGAAAAACCCGCCAGTAAAATTGGCCAAGCCTTCGGCAAGACACTGCCGGTTGTAGTCCAGCGGTTGGCGAGTATAGGAGGCGATGGACTTCGCAATAGCAAGAGCCTCCAGCAATCCGAGGAAAGCGATCGCGAGCGCGCTGCCCGACAATTCCTTGATCCACCAGAATTTAATCTGCGGAACATGTGGAAGAGGAAGGCTGCGCGGAACGCTGCCGACGACTGATATCAACGTCTTGCCATCCAAACCGGGTTTGGACCAGCCGAACCAGGCGGCTACAAGCGATGCGACGATCAAGGCCACCAGCATGTCGATCTGAGGCAGGTGATATTTTCGCGCCAGCTTTCTAAGGAGGATGACCATCACAATCGTCCCCAGGCCAATGCCGAGAGCGCGTGGGTTTATGTGGCCGGCGCTGAGCGTAAGCCAGATACGATAGAGCACGTGCTGCCCTCCGGTGCCGCGGTCGCGCAGGCCGGTCAGGTTGCCGAGTTGGGTGAGTCCGACCAACGTACCCGCACCGGCCATGAAGCCGATCACAACTGATTCCGAAATGTAACGAGTCAGGTCTCCGAGTTTGAAGATTGCGATCAGAATCTGAATGGTGCCGATCATAATCGCTAACAAGAAGGTGGCCTGATAGATATCAAACTGCGAATCGGTACTAAGAAATGCGAGCGCGCTGAAAACTACCAGGGAAATCGCATTCGTGGGCCCGTTGATCAAGTGAGAGGACGAACCGAAAATAGACGCTACCAGCGTCACTATGATGGCGGAATACAAACCGAAGCGAGGATCGACGCCAGCAATGAGTGCGTAGGCCATTGCCTGCGGCAGAGAAATGGCAGCCACGGTCATACCCGCCAGAAGGTCGTTGCGTCCACTATTCCAGGAATAGTTGAGCTTCATTGCGTTTTGCCTTTCGTAGGGCAGAACGATCGATCAGGGGGCGCACTCCTCCCAAGAGTAGAGGGACATGAAATGATCGAACAGTCAGCAACGGGGAGTGAGGGGGTAACTCTTTTCCCTGACCTGCCTGCGAGGATTGTAACGCACTATGTCTATCTACACCATCGAGATTATCAAGCCAGATTTCTCAAAACAGGCTAGCAGTGCTGGAATCCGGGGGTTGGGCGGATGTAAAGGCTTGCCTAGCAGAGGCTTAACTAGTACTAGAATTAATCCAAGGGACCTAAAAAGATGAGCCGCCGGAAGCCGTATTCAGCAGGACAGTGAGCGGCGGAACGTGCTCAGGCTTGACGTAACGGTTCACCAGGAAGCGTTTGCCATCCTTGGCTACGTCATAGGTGAAAATGTCGGTGCTCGAGATCGGCGCCCGTCCGCCGATTTGGAATAGAGGCGAAGGCGTGCCGGTTGAGAAGCCGCTTTCGTCGTTGACCGGCACAGCCATCAACATGCCAGTCGGGCCAATATAGAAAATTTCTTTGCCGTCGCCACGCCAGCGTGGCTCTGTGCCGCCCGCGCGCGATACCTGCCACTTTCCCGCAGCGCCGGGGAACGAGGTGACATAAATCTCCCAAACGCCGGACTCATCCGAGGCATAGGCCAGCCATTTTCCATCGCGAGAAATCTGTCCGTTCGATTGATTGGACTTGGAGGACAGGAATCGAGTCGGCGATCCACCTGCTGTCGGCCACATCTCCAAATGCAAATCGTTGGGAGCAAAATCTGTGCTGAGGATTGCCTGGCCATCGGGAGTCCACGCGTTCGGAACAGAATCCTCCCCTGCCGGACCCTGACCAATAGACTTTTCGCGCTCCAGACCGGTCGCTCGCTTGAGAAATATCGTGGCGCCGCTTCCAAGACTTGAACGATAGGCCAGCATGCTGCCGTCCCGCGACCACACTGCAGATACTTCTTCCTCGGGATCGAAAGTGAAGCGCGCCGCCGCACCAAAAACGCCTGCGCTCAGCAACCAGATATCGACGTTATTCGCTTTCACATCGGTGATGTCCACGGCAACGCGGCTGTCGTCGGGGGAAAGATTGGGGTTGGCAATGACACCTACATCGCCGACCCGTCCGAGCTCTTTGCCCGATCGATCCATCCAGGTAAGCGCGGAGAGCGATGCGCCAGCGCCTGTGTTGTAGACTACCGTGCCATTCCAGGCAACAGAAAAGGCAGCCCAATAAGTGGACGGTTGGAAGCCGACAGCATTCGCAATCGCAGTCGCGCTCCCCAAAATCTTGGCCGTGGAGGGATCGAAGGGAACGCTGACAAGCTGCCGGTTGTCATCCGCGTAAAACAAGTGTTGAGAATCGTAGCCAGCGCTCGAACGACAAAAGAGAACAAGTTTTTGTTCCTTATCATCGATGGAGCTGAGATAAATGCCGCTGGTATGATCGTCTTTGGGATTCGCGAAATTACCTGCCCAGAATAAGAAATGTTTTCCATCAGGAAGGAACATCGGCCAGCGATGCGTCTGTTGATCTTTAGATTTGGCCAAAAGTTCCTGCGTAAGCGAAGCCGCGCCGCTGCCATCGGGGTTGATGCGCCAAATGCCGCTACCGGGGCCGGGAGCATACACGATGACGTCATGACTCCCCCAACTTCCGCCGCGCGCCGCCAAAACATTGGTCACAGCCTGAGGCGTGCCACCGGATATGGACATCTTCAGCAATTTTCCGCCAGCGAAAAATGCGACGTAGGCGCCATCCGGCGACCAGAAGGGATAGGTCGCGCCCTGAGTGCCTGGCATAAGCGTCACGTTCGGAGATCCAAGGCGCTGCACGTAGAGCATGGGCAAACCGGTGTTCTCCTCCGGCGATACAAACGCCAGCATGGAGCCATCGCGGGAGATCGCCATGTGGCTCACACTCATCTCTTCGGGAACAGGAATGGCGAACTGCATGAGCGTGGTTGGCGCGGGACGCCACGCTACGTACCACGTGATAGCGGCTACGGCCGCAAGCGCCAATGCTATGGAGGACCAGAGCAGCAGCGGCAATCGCCGGGATGTCGCCACCGCTGCACGCGCAATATTGCTGGCCTCGGTTCCCGAGAGTGCGCTCAGAGCGAAAGATAAATCTCGCGCCGACTGAAAACGCTGCTCCGGATTCTTCTCGATGCAGCGCCGCACAATGCGCTCGAGCGATGGAGAGACCAGACGCGTACCATCGGATAACTCCGGCGGGTCATCCTTCAAAACCGCAGTCATGGTTTCGGCAGGAGTATCACGGCGGAAGGCGCGTACTCCAGACAGCATTTCGTAGAGCACGGCTCCAAAAGCAAAAATATCGGTGCGAGGATCGGCAACCTCGCCGCGCACCTGTTCAGGTGCCATATAACTCGCCGTGCCCATAACCACGCCCGCTGCGGTCTGAGAAGCAGTAAGCGTAGGTTCGTCCGGGTCTGCGCCGGTCTGCTGGGCCAGTTTTGCCAACCCAAAATCGAGAATCTTGATGCGCCCGTCATTGGTGATGAAAATATTCTCGGGCTTCAGGTCGCGATGGATGATTCCCTTATCATGCGCCGCTGCCAGGCCCTGTGCGATCTGCACTCCGTATTCGATCGTCTTACGCTGCGGCAGAGCACCGCGATCGAGCGCCGCGCGCAGGCTTTCGCCTTCCAGAAGCTCGGAAACCAGAAACGGTGAGCCGCCCTGCTCGCCGATATCGTGAATGGCAAGAATGTTGGGATGGTTCAGCGCCGCCACGGCGCGCGCTTCCTGCTCAAAGCGGCGAAGACGATCGGTGTCGCGGGCAAAAGATTCCGGAAGAATCTTCAGTGCGACATCGCGCCCTAGACGCGTATCGCGCGCGCGGTAAACTTCGCCCATTCCGCCAGCGCCTAACGGAGCGAGGATTTCGTAGGGGCCTAGTTTTGTTCCAGAGGTGAGAGCCATCCGTGGGCGCAATTATAGTGCAAGCTTCGGGAAGTAACGATGACTCGCGGAGTTGGTCAGCGGCAAGGGCGTCTGATGGGTGGAGGCGCGGGTGAGAATCGAACTAGACCGTGTGAGTTAAATCGTCTAATTTCGTCAATTGATTCATGGCATCGTCCAGTAAAATACGCTGGGGTTGGACTTGAGCGTGGACTAACCTACATCGATGTCATTCCAGACGCGTCAATATGATCTATACGTTATGCTGAGCGATCCTGGTGCTGAACCGCCCTGGATGGAAAATGTTTGGTCGCGCATAGTTTTGGCGTTTGATCCCTTGGTCGAATCGGCGCGCGGCCATGCCGCAGTTCGTTCAACACAATTAAATGCCGGACCCGGTTCGCCTAATAAACGAGCTATCTCGTTCGGCCGCATCGGGTGGAATAAAGCGGGCCACAAGAAGTGGATTTGGCCATCCGCAGGCACCGATGGAGGTAGCATCAATCGTGTTTTTTGCATGTCCGAGGTATGGGCGCCGTCGTGGACTACCTGCGAGAAGGAGCATCAAGCTCCAGACCTCTATTTCGCCATTGGCAATGAAGACGACTATCGGGGACGGCAACTCAGCTTTAATTCGGTCTGCGTCCTTGCTATTGCTCGCGATCGGAGCGCAGAGTTTACCAGCCATGGGAAAAAAGCCGCCGAGGCCTTGGCTCAGATACTACAAGCGCTCGTTCGAGTCCACCGTGAACGGCTCTGGAGTTATCCGTTCGGCCAGATGAGCATAGATGCGATCAATTATCTCGTCGTAACAGGCTTGTTTAAGCCGGGCCCGCGCCATCAAAATCCGGCTTCGCCCTTGATTCTCAATGGAATCTGGAACACCTTTTGAAAAAGGAGGACAACTTCCTTAACCGAGTCTGTCCATCGGAAATCACGCACGCACTGCTTTACGCGTGTCAGAGGTTGGAGGCGCGGGTGAGAATCGAACTCACGTATAAAGGTTTTGCAGACCTCTCCCTTACCACTTGGGTACCGCGCCCGAGACTTCACACTAGAGCGTGAGACGCGAGTTTGTCTAGAAGACACGCAATCTCTTACGCACTGAAGGTAGCTCAGCTTGGTATTTTTTGGTGGCGAATTCTGTGCTAAAACAACCGGACATGAAACCGATACATAACTCCGCTGGGATTTCGTCTCATGCCCGGACTGCTTCGAGGGCTGAGGCGGCGACTGGCATCTCGAATCTCACGCCTGCGAATCCGAGGCAGGATGCTTCCTCGATCTGTCCCAATTGTTCGACCGAGTTGCGCGGATACCGCTGCAAAGTGGTCTGCAAGAAGTGCGGTTTCTATTTGAGCTGCTCCGATTTTTACTAAGAGCCATAGCGAGTTTTCTACTGAGAGCGACGACGCATTTCTGCTGAAATTGGCATCGGCCCTTGCACCAATTTCCCTTCCAGCTTCTACAATAGACCAGACATCGTTTTAATTCTCAACTTAGGAGATTGGCATGGAACGTAAAGCGAGTGCGGTATGGAAGGGCAGTCTGAAAGACGGACAGGGGACGGTTTCATCCGCCAGCGGAATTCTCTCGAACACGAAGTATTCGTTCAAAACGCGCTTCGAAGACGCTCCCGGAACGAATCCGGAGGAACTGATTGCGGCCGCGCACGCGGCGTGTTTTTCGATGGCGTTGTCGGCGCAACTGGGAGGCGCGAACCTGACGCCGGAAAGCATTAATACGTCCGCGACGCTCAGCATGGAAAAACTTGAGGCGGGCTGGACCATCACTGCCGTTCATCTGGATGTGGTCGCCAAAGTTCCCGGCGCGACCCCGGAGGCATTCAGCACGGCGGCGCAAAATGCAAAGGCTGGCTGTCCGGTATCGAAGGTGCTGAATGCAAAGATCACGCTAGACGCTAAGCTGGGCTAGGAGCGCGTCCCGCAAAAATCCATTTGTTCCGTCACCCTGAGCGAAGCCGAAAGACCTCCGCGGCTGAATTTGTTATGTAGGAGGTCCTTCGCTTCATTCAGGATGACAACCTGTAGCAACGAGTGGCTGAAAGAGTAGCTAACTTTGCGCACGCAGAACTTGCCGCAATTTGTGATTGATTTTTACCGCGTCCTGCGAGGCTTGGTCGATTAGTTCGAACCAGCGGCGTGAGTTTTCAGGCGGTCCTGCCTGCGAAATAAGGTAGGTAGCTTGTACGATGGTTTCGAGCGCATTACTGAGATCGTGCGCCAGAATGCGAAGTTCCTTCGCCACTTCGACGGGGATTTTATCGGCGGTATTTTCCATGGTCTTGCGCGATGCCTGATTAGGCGCGCGTTTGACAGCGACACGCCAGCCAGTAGAATATTAGTGTAGTCGCCCTGAAAAAGGGCTCCTGCCGATTTATTTCTTTTTATGCGGATATGGCGGAACTGGCAGACGCGCTAGGTTCAGGTCCTAGTGATCGCAAGGTCGTGGAGGTTCGAGTCCTCTTATCCGCACCAATACAGCATTTAGTCGTCAGCTCTCAGCCATCTGTAAGAGCTATATCACGCGCCTGCTGATAGCCGGTGCGTGCTGCGGCTTTGCGCGATACCGTACTGGCGGATTTTATAGAGCAAAGCTTTGTAGCTGATCTTCAATAGCGCCGCTGCTTGCTTGCGATTCCAGTTCGTCTCTTCGAGAGCACGGGCGATCGCTTCCGCTTCCGCTTCATCTTTAGCGTTCCGCGACAGCGACTTTAAACCGCCGCCCGAGTCAGCACCCGCGGTTGCGCCTCTGCCATCGACATGCTGTCCTGCGCCACCATCCGAGCGGGGCTGCAATTCAGATGCAGCAAGTGTTGCGTCTCCCAAAACCAGATAACGCTTGATGAAGTTGCTCAGTTCGCGCAGGTTTCCTGGCCAGGAATGCCGCAGACACGCCTCCATTAAGGGGGGCGAAAGAGGCAACGGCGGACGCGCGTAAGACTCCGACATACGCGACATGAAATGCTTCAGCAGGATCGGGATTTCTTCTTTGCGATCGCGCAATGGAGGCAGCGACATGGTGAATGCATTCAGACGGTAATAAAGGTCCTCGCGCAGACGCTTATTGGCTAGCGCTTCGGGAATATTGATATTAGTGGCGGCCAGAATGCGGACATCGACTTTGACCATGGTGCGGCTGCCTAGGCGGGAAAACTGCTGATCCTGCAGAACATGTAACAGCTTCGCCTGCAGCCCCGGTGGCATTTCGCCGATTTCGTCAAGGAGGATTGTGCCCTTGTTGCAAAGCTCGAACTTACCCGGCTTGGCGTGCGTTGCGCCGGTGAAGGCTCCTGCTTCATATCCAAAAAGTTCACTTTCTAGCAGGTCGGCTGGTACTGCGGCGCAGTTCACTTTGAGGAAGGTGCGGTGTGCGCGAGGAGAAAGCTTGTGGATCAAACGCGCCAGCACTTCCTTGCCTGTACCGCTTTCACCGAGCAGCAGGACTGGAATGTCGACGTTGGCGACCAGCGCGGCCTGCGAACGGATCTTTTTCATCGCCGGGCTTGCGGCTACAAAGAACACGTCGTCACAAAGTTCTTCAATATCGCCCGCATAGGTATCGCCCTTGGCCGTGCCTATGCATAGTCCGATCACTGCATCCAGTTCGGCTTTCTGAAAGGGCTTGGTCAGATAATCAACAGCGCCAAGACGCATCGCCTGCACAACTTTGCGCGTGTCGTTCACGCAGGAGAGCATGACAACTTTCAATCCGGGCCTGAGCTGGCGAAGTTGTTCGAGAGTCTGGAGCCCGTCGATGCCGGGCATGAGTAGATCGAGCAGCACCAGGTCGGGCTGCAGCCCTTTCTGGACATGGTCGACTGCTTCTTCACCGGTACTGGCGGTCTGAACTTTGTGCTCATCGACTTCGAGCAGCGTGCGGATGTAGCGCAGCATTCCCGGTTCGTCATCCACCAGCAAAATGTTGGCGGCTTCGCTCATTTGGTTCCTCGTGGCGGAGTGCTCAGAATTGGTTTCAGTGGAATAAGAAAAGAAAACTTGCTACCTGCGCCTAGTTCGCTCTCGACCCAGATCTTGCCGCCCATGCCTTGCAGCAAACGACGGGAGATCGCGAGTCCCAGGCCCATCCCCTCAGCCGCTTCGCTACCGGGTAGGCGGAAGAAATCATCGAAGATTTCCAGGTGAAATTCCGGTCGAATCCCCGGGCCGGTATCGGACACACTGACTTTAACGACGTTAGGAATGTTCGTCGATTGACGACGGCGGTCTCCATTGACTGCGGAGTTGTTCACACCACGGCGCTCCCACATGTGAGGCTCGGCGTGCAGCCAGACGGTGCCACCTTGAGGCGTGTACTTGGAGGCATTCTCCAGAAGATTCGAAACTACGCGCTGAATCTTAGGCGCGTCGAATGGGAATGGCGTCAGCTTCTCATTGGCCAGAAAATACAGAGCTAGTCCCCGCTCCTGAAAACGCCCCGACCACAGCCGACAAACTTCGGAGAGGGATGCGTTCATATCGCCTTCGATATACTGCATGCGCAGTTCGCCGGTTTCAAGCACGCTAAAGGTCAGGAAATCCTGAATGAAGTGCTGCAGCCGCTGCCCGCTGGAAAACATGTCATCCATTACTTCGCGTTGGCGCTCGTTGAGCGGTCCTAGTTTCTGACTCTGCAGGAGTTCAATATAGCCGTTGAGGATGGCTAATGGCGTCTTAAGGTCATGGGCGGCAGAGGCAAGCGCGCTTGTCGTCTTGCGGAAGCGGTCACGCAGTTGTTCGAGCTCGAACGCGACATTTTCCTTTTCCATAGAGACATTGTCCCCGGAATTGGTCCCGGAAGCTGGAGCGGAGGCTGGCCGGCCATCGTTCAAACTGATGCCATCAGGGGCAGCGGCTTTGTCGGGAATCGAAGCCATGGGAACCAAATTAGCGCTGGAACTGGGGAGGAAAATCTACTACCTTCAGAACGTGGGGTTGACACTGATCCTATGTTAGGTGCCCCAGACTGTCAATTGAAAACACCCCCCGAGCCGGTACCAAAGGGAAAAAGGTTGCACTTTATAGGTCTGCCGGCAGTCATTGTGCAATTCCGAGACTCCCAAGTTACTTCATCAATCTGCGTGTTGGTGGCCAGATTTGCGGCAGTTTCAGGCATTCAGAGGTCTCTCCAAAGTTTGGCCCATGAGATGCGGTATTTGCTCGTTCGGTTTACCTTTTCAAGGTGGTTCTGGCCGTGCCTCGTCGCTTATCTAATAAGGAAGAACGCAAGTGGGCGCGGTTGCAGCTTGCCATTCCGGTTTTTGTCCGTACCAGAGACCGAAATGGCAAGGATTCACTGGAGTTTGCCACCGCAGTTAACATCTCCGCTGGGGGAGCTTTGGTGGTAGTTCGGCGTTCTTTGCCGAAATCGGCGCTGGTTTCACTGGAGATTCCGAGCGCTCCCATCGGCCCCGCCAATCGTTTAAAGGCCGGTTCGCGGATCATGCAAGCCAAGGCAGTCTGGGTTGCGCACTTAGATGACTATCATCTTATAGGGGTAAAGTTCGTTCGCCCCTTGAGCACCGACGGAGCAGATGTTTCCGGCAAGCATTTGAGAAAAGCTAGTTCTGCGGTGTGAACTATTTTTCCCTCCCCTGGTCTTTTCCAGAGTGGCACGTTAGTGCCATGCCATCACTACACGTTCTGGGCATATCATTACTCTAAGCTGTTCATTAGTTGAGTATTTAACACGGATCTTCCAAGTCCCCCTTTTCTCCTCCCCGATTTGGTGCTTGGGATGCACTTTTACTGCATGCGGATGAACACTTCACCGCAATGGGGCATTCAGTCTTTATGACGACACTCTCGGTAAGTACGCTGGCGCAGTCGCTCGGTGAGGTTCCCCCTGACAATATTATCTTTGGCCACTCGGAAGCCATGCAGTCGGTTCGTTCACGGTTGGGCAAAGTAGCCGCCGCTAACGTTCCCGTGCTGATCACGGGTGAGAGCGGGACCGGCAAAGACATCATTGCCCGGCTGATCCATGGGCTGTCTCCCTGGAAGACGGGGCCGTATGTAAAGGTGAACTGCCCGGCGATTCCCGGAACGCTTCTCGAAAGTGAATTGTTCGGCTACGAAAGAGGAGCCTTTACCGGAGCAGTTGGCTCGAAGCCAGGGCGCGTCGAGATGGCGCATCGTGGAACACTATTTCTGGACGAAATTTCTGAACTGGACCCATCGCTGCAATCAAAGCTTCTACAGCTTTTGCAGGATGGGCAGTTCTGCCGCATCGGCGCTCAGGAAGATAAGAAAGTCGAAGTCCGGGTGGTGTGCGCAACCAACCGTCATCTCGAGGCGGAGATCGAATCTGGCACTTTCCGCCAGGATCTTTACTACCGCATCAACGTCGTGAACTTGAGAATGCCGTCGCTGCGCGAACGCCGTGGCGACATTGAAGATTTGTGTGCGTATTTTCTTGAATACTACAACCGCAAGTTCAACTGCCGCGCTCGGCCTTTGTCCGGTGAAGTGCTGGCAGTGCTGCAGAAATATCACTGGCCGGGCAACATCCGCGAGCTAGAGAACCTGATCAAGCGCTACGTGATCCTGGGCCATGAGGAAGTGATCACCAATGACTTGGTATCGCGCGAGCCCGACTTCTTCAATCCCGAAATCTCACTCGACGGGCCAATTTCTCTAAAGAAGCTGACGCGCCAGTGTGTGCGCGAACTGGAGCGCAAGGTCATCCTGAAGGTGCTGCAACAGCATCACTGGAATCGTAAGCAGGCAGCCCGCACCCTGGGCATCAGCTATCGCGCTCTGCTGTACAAAATCCGCGATGCCGGCTTGCCTTCAAATCGCGCGTTGCGCCTCCGGCAAGCTGAGAAGAACAACGCTGCCAATGACGGCAGTTCAACCAGCGGAGCCGCTGCGGACTGAGACGACTTTTCTTTGTGATTCGTGAAACTACTAAATAGACTCGCTCAACTAGCGAGTCTATTTTCCAAATCTCGAAGTGCCGCGCTCCACTCGTTCAGCCCTTCCGCTTGAAGCCACAAGTCTTTGAGCTCGGAATTGGTTCGAACCCGATCAACCGCACGCCGCGTCAGTTCCGACATCTCAGAGCTCGGCGTGCCCTCGACCTTGCCAATCCATTCTGCAATCTCGCGTGGCACCGTCTGTGGAGGCTTTCCCTTCGCCGTGGCCACGACCTCGGCAGCCGCGATGGCAACGCTGCTATCCGGAGCTTCTAAATAATCATTGTTATCGGCAGCGTGGGCCAGTATCGACCGCAGATCATCGATTCCGATTGAACTTAGTTGACGAAGAAAATTCTGCGCATCCTCGTTTTCGAAGCTGCCCGTTCCCCAACCTGGCATGAAGCCTCCGCGCTGATTATAGAATGCGGTCTACTGATCAAATAGTGCATACTGGCGCGTATGCGCATGTGGCAGTCAATTCGCGCCTCCGCTCTCGGCCGTCATCTTCACGAGGAAGCGTATGCAGCTCTCGTGCTTTCTGGCGGGTACGAAGAGGCGGGAGATCATGGGCGTTTCCTGGTGAAAGCCGGCAACGTTGTATTCCATGAGCAGTTTGAAGCGCACCTGGACCGTTTTTCTGAAACGGGTGCAGTGGTACTCAATTTTCGGCTGCCTGGCTGTTCCTTAACGCCAGGAATTGCGAAGGTGGCTGACCCCGACTCCATTGCACGCACGGCCGAGAGAAGCCGCCGAGACGCCCTAAACTTGCTCTTCTCCTCTGCTATAAGCGAGACGCCGCAGCCTGCCGACTGGCCAGATTTGTTGGCAGCAGCATTGGTGCAGAATCCATCGCTCAAACTGTCACAATGGGGAGAAACGATCGGAATTGCGCCGTGGGCAGTGTCGCGAGGTTTCGCGTTGGTGTTCGGCGTCTCGCCAGAGGCATTCCGCGCTCGCACTCGTGGTCGCCATGCATTGAATTCCATTAAGAATACTGATGCGCCACTCGCAAGCATCGCGGCTGAGCTAGGCTTTTCCGACCAATCGCACATGACCCGGAGCGTTAAGCAACTCACGGGAATTGGACCACAGGCATGGCGATCCGTTGCAAATGGATTCAAGACAAGAAGGAACATCGACGTTTAGAACGGAACTATGTGCCGGATTCTGTATCTGCTCCGCCTTCTCGTTGTTTCTTCCATCATTTGTTCAATTGAGATTGCCAGCCCACTTCTCCTGTCTGCAGAGACAGCTCCCCTTCACATGACCACTGACTGGCAACTCAAGCCTTCTCTTAAATACGACACCCTCTGCCTGTTGAATGTGCTGAGCGGTGATCCATATTATCTGCACTACTATCAAGCCGAGTATGACCACTTCCATCCGCTCTTTACGCCCGATGAGCAGACGGCCTTCGTACAGTTGAAACATGTGATCAAGGATGAGGGGCATGGAATTGTTTCCGCGAAGCTAACGCTTTACTACTCCACGGTCGATGACGAAACCCTGCCCGAGATGATCCGGACTGCGCACAATAGTGCTGCT
>Ga0206862_1067_pt1 | contig 30985 bp, 39 predicted proteins | sample Alteio_BWOrgCont_43_FD_152625 | JGI IMG/M metagenome (GOLD analysis project Ga0206862, IMG submission 152625) | Enriched cells from forest soil in Barre Woods Harvard Forest LTER site, Petersham, Massachusetts, United States -... | ecosystem: Environmental > Terrestrial > Soil > Temperate forest >... | reverse complement strand
CACGTGGGCAGCGTTGCAATTGGGGAGCACATATCGACGTGAAGGGCTGTCGAGCAATATTTTCCGTCAGACATCACGCCCCCGTAGGACGCCTCCAGACCGTTGAGCACCCGCTCGAACGAGCGGAACCAGCGGCGATAGGGATTACTTCTGAAATAAGCGCTTAGCTCCGCTTCAAGTTCCGCGCTCCCCTGTTGGCCTTTAGCGACGTCAAATCGGGGCGAGCTAGGCAGAAATTCTTGGTCCGACGGGTTGAGCGCGGCCGTCAGCACACGAAGCGGCGATTTCAAAAAGGGGAAGCCCCTGATATCCCCGCTCATAGTGCAGTGCGACGCCATAAAGTCTCGGAAGGGGCGACGGTTTCTCTTTGCGAACGGTACAGCGGCAGATAGGCCTTTCGGTCGCTTTTCGATGGAGCGACAGCGCGAAGCTGGTGAGGTACTTCGTCAGCGGCTACCATGATGGCGGGCATCACCCCCTCGCAGGCCTCAGGATCACGTCGCTTTGGCCCTCTGCCCCCGAGCTCTTGGCCGCAGCCCGGCGCGCCCCATATCGTCCGGCGCATCCGCATCGCCATCACCCCGCCTTCGAGGCCATCGTCGCGACCCTGCCGCTGGGCTCCGTGGGCTACGAGAACGCGGTCAACGAGCGCGGCGAACGCCTGATCTGGCTCGAGCCGAAATTCGTCGACCGGCTTGGGGCGCTGCGCGGTCCCGGGGAGAGCTACAGCGATGTTATCCTGCGGATGGCGAAGGCGGGCTAACGGCAAAAAAGGGAGTTATATACTCGACTCCCCTAGCCCAATTTTGGGTCCGCCGAAAAGGCCGGCGCGGGATGGCTGGCGCTCCTCGTAAACAGCGCAGCGCCGTCATTCGCCTACTCGCGATATTGCCCTAAACCCACCCCCCATGGGGCGACATTTTCAGCAACTCTAGCAAATTTCTCCGCTCGTCGAATCGATTCCGATGGCAAGAAAAATGGACTGGGCCGCGCGACCCCCAAGGGCTCGCTCTCTTTCCATAGTATAATTGTCGTCTTCGGAGGGATGCCGGATCCGCGCGAACAACTAGAGTGGTCAAAACCAAACGGTGCCGACTGGCCGGAGTGAAAGACCGGCCGTTCGCGGACGGCGCGGTGAACTGCTGAAGTCGACCCACAGCGGCCGGTCGCGATTAGTTGATTCAGCGCAAAATGTTCTATGACGCCGTTCGATATGTTTCTCAGCGTCTCCGAACAGGCTTGAGCACGGGAAGCGCGCGATTGAACGGTGCCCGTCGAGCCTACGCGGGAGAAAGTCGATGACAAGCACCCAATGGGATGTGAGGGCGGTTTTCCCCCTTTCGCTTGGCGAGTTCGTCGTTTGGCTCGCCTGCGGGCTAACGATGGCGTTCGGGCGTGAGGCGCTGGGTCTCGAAACGGCGCTCAAACTCCATGCGATTGCCGCGCCTGTGTTCGCCGCGCTCGCCTCTCTCCTCTATTTCACGCGGTGCCGGCGAGTTACTCCGCTCGCGGCCGCTGCCTTCTTCACCGTGTTCATCATCGTCCTTGACGCCGCGCTCGTCGTCCCGGTGTTCGAGAAGAGCTACGCGATGTTTGGAAGCATTCTCGGCACGTGGCTGCCGTTCCTGTCGATCTTCGCGGCGACTTTTCTGACGGGAACGTGGATCGTTGGGCGTTCCGGTCAGCTCTCCGGTAGAGTTCCTGGGGCGGCGATCAATTCGCGGCGGTCATAGCTGCGCCTCGACATTCATTGGTTCCGTTCCGCCCGTAGGCTGACGAAGGAGCCACGCAGCGACGGCCATGCCACAGATCGCGCCGACCAGCTGAGCCGTAATGAAGCCCGCCAGATCGAGCGGACGGATGCCGGAAAACGTGTTGGTCAGCGAGCGCGCGATTGCGACTGCCGGATTGGCGAAGGATGTCGAGGCGGTGAACCAGTAGGCGGCGGTGATGTACAGTCCGACCAGCCAGGGCACGGAGGCGCGGGCGAACCGGATTCCCATGAGGATCGTGAGGACCAGTCCGAAAGTCGCCACCCACTCCGCGAACCATTGCGGCGCGCCCGTCCGCGCTTTTACCGATGCCTCGATCAGCGGCAGCGCGAACATCAGATGCGCCGTGATCGTGCCGGCAAGGCCGCCCGCAATTTGCGCCGCGGTGTAAAACGCCGCTTCGTGCGCGCTAAGATCGCGTTTCAGGGCGAACACAAGCGACACGGCGGGATTGAAATGCGCGCCTGAAATCGGCGCGAGGATGGTGATCAATACGACCAGAATGGCGCCGGTCGGCAACGTGTTGCCGAGCAAAGCAAGCGCGAAGTTTCCACCCGCCAGCCTCTCGCCCATGATGCCCGAGCCGACGACCGTCGCAACCAGCAGTCCCGTTCCAAGGCATTCGGCGGCGAGACGTCTGGCGAGCGAAAAGGTCACGCGCTCGCCACGCGTCGGCCGGCGTCGTCGATCACGCGCTCGCCGTCTTCCTTGATGAATTGGCCGCGCTGGGGCGGCAACAAGTCGAGCACAATCTCGGATGGGCGACAAAGGCGCACGCCTTTCGGCGTCACGACGAGCGGCCGGTTCATCAGGATCGGATGCCGACCGATGGCGTCGAGCAGCGCCTCGTCGGAGAGCGACGAATCGCCAAGCCCGAGGTCGTGAAGCGGCGTGCCTTTTTCACGCAGGATCTGGCGCACCGTCAGGCCGGCGCGGTCAAGCAGCTGCGTCAGCAGCAACCGCGTCGGCGGGCATTTGAGATATTCTATGATGTGCGGCTCGACCCCGGAATTGCGGATCATCGCGAGCACGTTGCGCGACGTTCCGCATTCGGGATTGTGATAGATGATGACATCCATCACGCGACCTGCGGCCTCGGCCTCGTCGCCCCTTCAAGTTGACCGATCTCGCGGAGCTTCGCGTTCAGCGACATCTTGTCGAGGCTCCTCATAGGCAGATTTATGAAGATCGAAATCCGATTCTTGAGATACCGCGTCGCCAAGACGAACGCCGCCTCCTTCTGAATGTCGGTTCCTTCGACTGCGGCGGGGTCTTCAATGCCCCAATGGGCCGTCATCGGCTGACCCGGCCATACCGGGCACACCTCGGCGGCCGTGTCGCAGACCGTTAACACGAAATCCATGACGGGAGCGCCGGGCGCTGCAAATTCGTCCCAGCTTTTCGAGCGGAAGCCGTCGGTCGGATAGCCGTAAGAGTTGAGCACCTTGAACGCGAAGGGATTGACTGCGCCTTTGGGGTGGCTTCCGGCCGAGAACGCGTTGAAACGTCCCGCGCCGTCTTTGCGCAGGATGCTTTCGGCGATGATCGAGCGGGCGCTGTTGCCGGTGCAGAGAAACAGGACGTTGAATCGTCGTTCGCTCATTGTTTCCTCTTCATGTGTCGCAGCAGGTTGACGCGCAACACGCCCCGCCTTTTCAGTCGCGCTTTGTCCCGGCTTTTTCGCGCGCACGAACGCGCTCATGAACTTGCCGTCGACGAGGGGCGCAATCGAGTCCACATCGACGCCCTCGCCAGCGAGGAACTCGCGCGCTTGTAGATGCGCGTCGGTTCGACACCGATCGCCTCGAACCCAGCTGCCGCCAGCTTCATGCGGTAGTCGTTTTCGTCGAGCGCGCCGGCGATGCAGCCGGCCCAAAGCAAGATGTCGCGGCGCAGTTGTTCTGGAATAGTTCCGCGCGTAACGACGTCGGACACAGCGAAGCGCCCGCCGGGCTTCAGCACGCGGAACGCCTCGCGAATGACGCGATCCTTGTCGGCCGACAGATTGATTACGCAGTTCGAAATGATGACATCGACCGAATTGTCCGGCAGCGGGATCTGCTCGATTTCGCCTTTGAGAAATTCGACATTGTTCGCGCCTGCCTTCGCTTGGTTTTCGCGCGCGAGCGCCAGCATGTCGTCGGTCATGTCGAGGCCGTAGGCCTTGCCGGAAGGGCCGACGCGGCGAGCGGAAAGCAAAACGTCGATGCCCCCGCCCGAACCGAGGTCGAGGACCGTCTCGCCCTCTCTCAACTCGGCAAGCGCGGTCGGATTGCCGCAGCCGAGCGATGCCAGCACCGCCTTTTCTGGCAGGACACCGGTTTCGTCGTCAGCATAGAGATTGGCCGAGATCCCGCAGGATCCCGCCTCCCCGTCGTAACAGCACGACGAACCGGGAGCCCGAACGCTGCGCGCAATTTCGGCGTAGCGTCCGCGCACGACTTCCGTGATATCGGTCTCCGGCATGGCGCTCTCCTTATGGGCAGGCGCAGGTGATTTCCTCGGGGCGGATCGCCTTGTTGCGGGTGCAGCACTCAGCGAACAGGAACCCGACGATTTCCTGAAGCGCCTGGGTGCTGGCGGTGTAACGAAGGAATGTGCTTTCGCGGCGCACCGACACGAGGCCCTCGTTCTTCAGCTTGTCGAGATGGTGCGAGAGGGTCGATGGCGGGATGCCTAGCTCAGATCCGATTTCCCCGACAACAAGCCCTTCAGGATGGGCCGATAGCAACAGCCGCACGATCCTCAGCCGCGGTTCCGCGCCGAGCGCCGCCAGCATGTCAGCGTAACGGGCGATTTGGTCATCAGGGGATGCTGTGATCATCGCGACCTCATTTCCACAATTCTATATCCATAGAAATATCGAACGTCAAGGCATCGCCGTTACACCAATCTTGATTGCGATATGACCGCTCGCCCGGGCCGTCCGCGACCTCGATCCCGCAAATGGCTGCTCTACGTCGACTCCGGTCCGTCGAGTTCGGAACCCAAGTGCCAGATTTTGACCACTAGCGAGTCGCCGTTTTCGGGGGCGGGTCGAAAAACTGCTGCGTAACGACAATCGGGGGCCCGCGACCCCGAGAGTCGCTGCGGGTAGTAAGCCTTTTCGCGGGAACCTGAGGACTTGAGGTCAGCCTACCATTCGGTTGGCCATGAAACCAAGCACCCGCGGCCGCTATGCTTGAATTCCGATTTCTCTGGCATTCCGAACGCTGGGGATGTTACGCAATTAAAATCGCTCCCGGAATCGACTTGCTGATGGCGGGATTTCCCTTGTCAGGATATTGGCTGTTGCACCGCACGCGACTCCCTGCGAATTTTCCTTGTGGGGAGGGGCGATATTCGTCCGATTCATCAAGGGGATTCGAACATGGCCAGCGTTCTCACCAGCCTGGACGCATTTATACCTGACCGGCGTTTGGTCGCCAAGCAAGAAGCGCCCGCAAGGTATTATTCGTCACGATACAAACGGCAGGCGTATCTCGTGTTTAGAGGCTTTTGGCAATCGCAGCGGGTACGATTCCAATAGTCTTGGCAGCCCCCAATCCACTTACAGCGTTTTACCTTGGCGGAAGCGCCCCACTACTCTTGGACCGCCTCGCCAAAGGCGTTAAGCCTCCGGAATAGGATCGATGGCCCCCGTTTTTTTTCCACGCTCTTTTCTGACTCGACTCTTATGTTGATTTTGTGCACACTCGGTTTTTCCGATTAACGCCTTGGTCGGCGAGGTGGGCGTGTTTAACGCACGTCGGATTCCGCTCTCCATCCGTTGAGCAATCTCTTCGTCGGAAAGTTCGTCACCGTCCATGCCAAATAAATGGCCAAACCGCCCAAACGGAAGGATCTAAGGCCGCCAGGCAAGTGCATCTTTTGCGGCCGAACCGGCCTATCCAAAACCCACATTTGGCCCGACTGGCTCGGACGTCTCCTTCCATTTGCAGACGAGCATACAGAAGAATCCATACAAGTATCCGCTCCCTCGGCAGTAGGCGAGCGTCATTTCATTGAGTCGCGAAAGCGCAAACAGGGGAAGGTCTTTTCTCTCAAACGATATGTCGCGTGTGAGAAGTGCAATACTGGCTGGATGGCAAATTTTGAAGATGAGATGGTCAAATTCGCGAAACCAATTTTTACCTCTAATGATAACATCCGACTCAACGAAAGGCAGATCAGAATATTCAGCGTTTGGATTACGTTAATCACCATTTTGGCCGAATATCTACCAGCAAACAACGTCGGTCCAATTATTTCTCATGAAGAGCGACAGTTTGTAAAAACCCATTTGCGCCCACCTGACAACTGGAGCATTTTTTATTGTTCTCTTAAGGGCAACGATTGGACGCAAAAATTCAGGAAACATTCGAGCGGAGTATTTATCGCCTTAGAGACTGGGCCATCTCCCGTTTCAGCACAACAACCAAATACGCAAATCTCTTCGTTTGGCATGGGCAAGCTCTTTGTTCAAGTTTTTACCTGTCCCAATAATCGGGTTGTCGAAGATTACAGAATTGCTGCCCGAGCAAGGGGGCTTAACCAACTGTGGCCAGCCGCTGGAGGCTTCTGGCCATTCACCAAGGGGTCGGCGAAGTTCCCGACGAAGCTTGTACTCGACGACACCGAGGCGGATGTGGTCGCCGATGCCTTCAATGAGCGACTGCGAATAATGCTTCGTATTGCGCATGAGCGCCAGCAAGCACTCTTCTAAATTGAATGTTACGCCGGCCTGTCGTGCATTTTTTACTTTGGTCCCCCGGAATCGGGGGCGCGACTCCCAGGACTCGTCCTCTTTCCATAGTGGCATGGTGAGATAGTTGCCTGACATGCAAATCGCACGATCCGCCCGCGCTTTCGTTAATGAACCGCGATAGGGGAATAACCATCAACAAATAGGATTCGCCGCTTTCGAGTGACGCAGACCGAAAATATGGGGCAAACGGCAATCGGGGGTCGAAAAACTATAGCGTGACAGACGGGGGCCGCGACACCCCAGGGCGTCCTCTCTCCATAGTGGCATGGTGAGGTAGTTGTCTGGGGCGACAACGGTTACCATCAAATGTAGCAAAGACTGCACTCAGGGGCGCGCGCCCGGGAGGCCCTCTTTCCATCGTAACTATTGAGGGAACTTTGGCTCCTTTGACGGTTAGCTTGGCTTTGAGTCTTTGACATATGTCCAGAAAAGTTCCGAAAGCATACCTTTGGGGTCCTAGGGGCGAAAGCTGTTGCGCCACTACTGACGAAACCCAATGATTATGAATTGTCGTCCTCGCGGGAATGCCCGAGGCATTGCGAGTCGCCGCTTCGAGCGACGCGGATCGAAAACTGTTGCGTAACTGCAATCGGGGGACGCGACCCAGGGACGCGGGTCGAAAACTATCGTGTAACGGCGGGGGCCGCGACCTCCCGCGGTAGGGAATAATCGATCGTTGCGCCACCAAGGCTGTCAGGCAACGCTCCAAGCATGAGGGTGATGGTGACGACTTCCTTACTCGCCCTTCGGCTTTGTCTCCTGAGCGTGGGATGCATTCTGTTGCCAAACGAAATAAGTCGAAAAGAGCCGGAACTTAGGGAAATTTCCTGAGCGTTCATGAGGCCTGAGCCTGCTTTCGCTTTTTACTTTCAAGGTTCCGCGAGGAAGCGGTATGTGTAACGAATAACCCATGATGAACGCCCCGCTTTACAGCTGCGCTTCGATTCGCCAAGAAAAACGGCTCACCTACACAGGTAGGTGAATTGCATCGCAGATTCTCGAGAGTCATCCGACCACGAAAAGGTGACAGCAAAGCGACGCGGGGCGATGACCCCCCGAACTGTTGCGCAACGTTTGACGATTGCCATGCGCGGAGATTGTGGCCTTTCTCATGTGGCTCGGGGCCTTTGCGATCAATCTCCCGGAGGGCCCATATCCAGGCTGCTCGTCCCCGACCAAACTCCACCATGATTCCTATATTATTGGGCAATATAATATCGCCCAACTTCGAACCTCGATCAGCCCGCATGCCGCTGAAAATGTCAGGCAACGCGGGACGCTTCCGATTGATTGACCACTAGCTCCATGTCTTTTCGCTTTTAAGTCTCTAAAACGGCTACAAAAATGGCTGAGAGGGGGTGCCATTGGAGAGTAGCGCAGCCCCCAAAGGGGGCGCGCGAGCCTAAGGCCTCGCTCTTTCAAATATTATGTTGCGCCATTGTTTTGGGTTCCATGACGGCTCCCCGGCTGGGCGTTTCCGCGCGCCAAATCTAGAGTTATGCAACAACCGTGTCCTAGCGGGGAGGCAGGGAATGCCCGGTCCCATGAACAAATAGCGAGTCGCCGCTTTCGAGCGACGCGGGTCGAATACTACGGCGGAACGGTAATCGCGGCCGCGACCGCCAGGGTGGCGACCGACGCCTTGACGGCCGATGCGCCTTGCCCTTCCCGATGGATCACGGCCAAAGCGCATATCAATTTGCAAGTTCACCGCCCCTCAACCGACAAATCCGGCAAAATTGAACACTTTGAAATCTCCGCAAAGGCCAAAGCGTCTCAGAGTTCTTCACTGACGACTCTGTACATTCAACCTATTTAACCAAATTCCTTCCAATAATAGTATCTCCCATACTGGAGATTACGTATGTGTACTATATAAATTTGATTGCTCGGCTTGTGTTCTTTAGATCGAACGCGGGACCTCCCGGCTGCATTGATTGCTTAGCAAACTGCCCTGCGGCGTTGATTTTCCGTAGATCGTCCTCGCTAGGCGAAAAACTTACCGGCATCAAAGCGGCCTCGACACGAAGGGTAAGAATGTTGTTTAGAATGATGATAAACTCATCGTCATCAACTTCTCCGAGCTGTCGAAGAAAGTTCTGATGGAATGTTGCGCTATTTCCTCGTGGGCAACTATAAATCACGTGTAACTGATTGTCGATCGTAAAGATATTGCAGGCTATTGCTACGGCCACCTCGGCAGGCTGGTTTATCTTTTGCCCCTCCAGATCATAAGGTATTGTAGTAAACGTAGACGCGAACATCAAATCTTTATATGGCATACTGCGGTACAGTGAAACAAAGAAATCGAAATCGCTGGCTGCGTAAGCAAATACACATTCTTGGAAGAAATTGTACGTAACAATAAATCTAACGTATTGGTCCTGCAAATGATCAATAGATATATCAATATGATTTCGTTCGGACAACCCCCCCAATGCGCCAAATATTGCCACTTGACTATCAATTCCCAGGTAGTATTGCGTCCTTCTCAGCGAAAACGCTATCGCTTTCAGACCTAGCAAAAACATATGTTCTTTAGAGTTACGATCTATCCTGAGCGTATCTACTCTCTTAAAAATACGGTCATCGTGATCCGCACAAAAAACAGGCAGACAGCCAGCCTTATTTATGCCAACCTTGCCAAATTGTGGCTCGAGCCCTACTAACGTATACTCTTTGCAGTGACCTCCAAAACTAGACCGCAGGACATTTCGAGGAGTTAGGTGGCAATTTATGGGTTTATTGGTGCATCCAGGGTAAAGACATATGAGCCTATTCAACGAGGCAGTCTCTGCTTGTCTCCAAATACCGGCAGGGATACCTGTTATCGGTCTCCCTTGTGAAAGCGCGTAAGCCTTAGCAGTTTCTAACGCTTCCTCAAGAAAGGTCAAATTGTCAATAAAGGTTAAATCCATATTATTCAATGATCCGCAACACTTTTTGAACTTACTCGTGCTACCGCAAAAGCACAATGAATTCCTTTTAACTATTAGCGCCCTCGCCAAGTCGTTTACAATGCGAATAATTTTGCTTCTGTCCTTCATTTATCTAACTAGTGCCCTGGCTACTCAATTCTTGCGAATGTATCACCATCAATGCGAGATAGGCAAGGCGGATGGTGCAAGGCTTGCGCTGTCCCGCCGCGCAACCGGCCAGCCTCCCGTTGGGGACGAGCATCCACGGTCCAGGACCTTCCGCGTAACGGCCGAGAAGCACCAGTTCTGCCCCAACGCAAAAATGCCGACAGCCGAAGAGGACGTGAGTCTGTTCGGTTCGCCTATGGCATCCAGGACACCGTCTGTCAGATTAAGCTTTAGCTAAAGCACGCGAACCTCTTGGCCTTGTCCGCTCTCCGCACATTTGAGAGGGCCGCTTTCCGCGCGGCGATGCACCTGCGATCAACCCTATGAATGAGCGCTCACCGCACGAAGCTAACGCCAAAGCTTTTTTGGCGACCCGATCCACCTGTTTACTGACTCATTGATCCAGGCCATAATTCGGGCGAAAAGCGATTGCCGTGCGGTCAACTGATCCCAACGCCTTGACGACGGCACCGGAGTGCTCAGTCGCAGGAGTGCCTTCCGCAGCCCACTAGCAGAGATTAAGTTAAGCTTTTCGATAAAGCACCCTATCTCAGGTCTAACTGCGAATAAAAGCCCATCCTTCCGATAATTCGGCACCACTATGCCGTGGGTTTTCATATACGCGGCCGCGATGTTCCAATCATCTAACATCTTTTTCCATTTGGGAGAGAACCATTTGTCGGGATCCGATGGATCCGGAGGCATCAGAAACACAACCTTCGGCAAGTACTTGTTATTGATAATTTCATCTAATTCCCATATAGTGCCAGGATGACTCGATGGGATACATATTATTAGCGTTGCAGCCCGCATTAGTTCTGACGCAGAAACCCTCCAAGCGTCTTCATCGACCAATATGCGCCCAACTCCCTGCACCTCGCCTGGCTTCCCCAGAGCTACGATTGGCATCATCTTTTTAAACGCTTTTATTATCGTCTCCTCCAACTCATATACGTACGTTTGATAAGAGTTTGGACCAGAAGCGATCGTGAACTGTACTTTCAATTTGCCAGTGATATAAAATGGCCTTAGAAAAACCGCAAATGTTTCTACCTTACTTGCCTGTATCTGGTCGAAAATAATGGAAGCAAAATCGTCCCTTCTTACCTGTTCTAGCATTTGCACTTTACTGTAGCATACAAGAGATGATATAAAGGATATGATGCTTACGAGAAGTAATATATTACTCCCCCACGGGCGCAGATACATCAGAAACACTATAACTGATATGCAAACACCGACAAATATTCCCACACGGTAAGCAATCTCTCGACTGGATTGCTTGGGAGGTTGGATCGTCGAGTCCATAATCTATTTTGCCGCTGCTAAACGCCGTTTGCATCCAAGAGTGAGGTCTAGTCGGTCGATATGCAAGGGCGAGCAGAGCACAACATGACGCAGCTCGCTGTGACCCTGGTCACAAATCCCAATGTACGAGTAGTAGTTTGGCGTTATCACCCGAATTGCGCGGTCGCGCACCCTGCGACCACTACCTACAATATTTGTGGTTTAAGTTTTTGCGGCGAGAGATGTCGCGGGTCGGGGGGGCGACCCAACGGAGGCCCTTGGATCGTTTCTCAACCACCGGCACGTCCGAGGGCCTTTGGTGCTTCCCCTCCGAGCCTCATTGGCAATCGGGGGCCGCGCGACCTTAAGGGTGAAGCCCAAATCAAATCCTCCCCCGGAATTTCGAATCTCGTAACCGAGCCACTGTAAAATGCGCGAATGTACGGCGTCCTGCTTCGCGAACGCATCGCCAAGATGGGCGTACGACCGGTTGAGTATGGTGAGGTAGTTGCTTGATGAGCATGGTGAGGCAGTTGCCTGACACCTCCGCTGATTTAACGAGGAGCGCCAGGGATCCCGCGCCGGCCTGTCGGCCGACCCGGAATTGGGCTAGGGAGTCCAGTATATGACTCCCTTTTAATCCCCTAGCTCTGAGCGTATTCAAATCGGGTTGGTTGAAGCCTTGGCAGCCCGAAAACTATCACTTAACTTGGCAGTAGACGGAGATCTCATCCGTGCGATCATGATTTAAGTAACCTACAACCTCCCCATTAAGGGCTGCCAGGCTGCCTTTAGTTCCATATGCTCTAATATCACTAAGTCGTGGTACATGTAAGACGGCCTGAAAGGCAGTGAAAGAATCGTCGTGACCGTATTGGCAATTATTACATTCACCAAAACTGTAAATAGTGATGGTAACACCTCTTAACGTAGCCATTAATTCATCGTTAGCTTTTGAACCAGACCAATGCTTGCTCCTCCAACGTATAAGTTGCAGGACATCCCGGCATTTTTAGCCAATACTAACTGAGTTAACGCGATGACGAAGGAGAAAGAGAAAACAAAAAGCTTACGCATTTCTAAGCGAGACCCCCAAAAAGGCTACCTACATCAGCCTTAACCGGCATTCGCCAAGATGACAGCCTTATCGCGGCCGAGACTGCGCCCACAGCAGGACTTTGACAAGACTGATGTCGTTGGGGTCCCCCTCAGCAGTCACCGCGAGCCGGCCCCGTTGGCCGATCTGACACTGGGTCGAAGTGAAGTTCCACGCCGAAGGTTTTCGGTCCTTCATGGCGGCATGAGACGTCCGACAAGCCTGCCTGGCTGTCATCCGCAAAACGACATATCATTGCAGGACATTTAGGGGACGGTTCGCAATTAGCGTTCTTGGGGTACGCTAACGTTCCGCAAATCATTGTCACAATAGTTGCATGGCAGACCCGGCACTAACCACCAGCAATGCCGCAAATTCTCTCTCAACGCTCATCCTGGGCGCGTCAGGAGAAGATTGGGACAGATGGTTGATTGGGTCAGGGGGGTTTGCTGCGCTCGCCGCTGTCGCCGTGGGAGTCGTAACAACAGGCTCTATCTAGCCCACAAACGAGAAGCGATAGCGGCCGAAGAAGCATTGAAAAAGTTCAAACTGGAACTGATGCGCGCGTTGCCGAAGCTGATGAAAAGGGAAAACGGCTACCGAACACGCGGCACGGCTTGCGAATATTTTTTCGCCGCGCGCTGTCACAAGAGAGTCGTCGTACCAACTGTCGGAACGGCGCATCAGCTTACCATAAGGACCACGCTGGACTAGATTCGCTTGACCCCGATAAACTCTTTCCGTCAAAGCCTTGGGAATAATGTGTTGATTTTACCAACTTTCCCGTTACGCGAGTTAACTTGCATGTACCAATCTTATCCACGTCTATACACCCCTAAACTGGCGCTTTCATGAGGGCGCAATTGACCTGGGACGTGGTCCTCTACGCAAGCCCAGCCATTCCCATGGTGCGTGAACGAGTAGGGACCGAGTTTGATCAGTCCGCGCTTTTCCAAGCTGCGCAAGGCGCGACCCACGCCACCGACCACCCCATAGTCGTTTCTTGGGCCGGGGAAAACGCCGTCCCGCACTGCTCACAGATTTTGCAAAGATGAATTTCAGCCATGTCGAAGCTCCTACTTCGCTGTGATTAGGCGGACTGGATAGTCGCAAGCTGTCCAGCCCGTCGCCTTGCAATAACGATGGCGCAATTCTGGCTACGTTGCTTGCCATTCTAACATGCACTCGAACACCAGCCACGCCGCGGCCACCGCCTCGGACGCGTTGGCGAGCGACAGCCGGTCGCCGTTGCGCACCGTGATCGACCAGCGCGCGCCTTTCACGCCGATGTAAAAACCGCGCGGAGCCGGTCCCTCCGTTCCTGTCGCTTTCGTTGGGATTCGCGCACCAACGCCAGCCGTGGGCTGGGACGCGACAGAGAACGACGGAACACATACCACGCGTCAGGCTACACCGCTTGTCAGCGCGCCGTTGCGCCATCCAGTCGCCCAAGTGGGTTGACCGCGTCGCAAAAGGTCCACCTTTACTGCTCGATATAGCGGTCGGCTTCGCGAGCCTGACGTAAGAGAGCGACTGCGAGAGGCTCCGCCGAACTCGGCCAGAAACATGGAAGAGAGTGGGCCGTTCCGGATTGCGCTCCCGTACCTCAGCCAATTTCGGTGGGTTTTCGGCTCGGAGGGGGTTTTCCGTTAGGCAACGAAAACCCCCGCAGCGGATCGAAAACTATGGCGCAACAGCAATCGGGGGGTCGAAAACCATGGCGTAACAGCGATCGGGGCCGCGCGACTCCCAGGGCTCGTCCTCTTTCTATAGTGGCATGCGGAGGTAGTTGCCTGACATGCAATCGCGTGATCCGCCCGCTTTTCTTTAATGAAGGGCAAATAAGGGAATAACCATGAACAAATAGCCGAGTCGCCGCTTTCGAGCGACGCGGATCGAAAATTGTCACGTAACAGGCAATCGGGGGGTTGAAAACTAGGGTGTAACGGCAATCGGGGCCGCGCGACTCCCAGGGCTCGTCCTCTTTCTATAGTGGCATGGCGAGGGTAGTTGCCTGACATGCAATTCGCATGATCCGCCCGCGGTTTCTCAAATGAAGCGCAATAAGGGAATAAGTCTGGGCGACGATGGCCACCATGAAATACGGCACAAATGGCAATCAGGGGGCGCGCGATCCGGAGGCCTCGCTCTCTTTCCATCGTAACTATTGACGGGATTTTGTCTCCTTTGACGGTTAGCTTGGCTTTGAGTCTTTGAAATATATGCAGAAAAGCTCCGAAGGCATACCTTGAGGCCCTAAGGGGCGCAAGCTGTTGCGCCACTACTGGCGAAACCCAATGATTGTGAATTGTCGTCCTCGCGGGAATGCCGGATGCCCATGAGGAAATAGCGAGTCGCCGCTTTCGAGCGACGCGGATCGAAAATTGTCACGTAACGGCAATCGGGGCCGCGACCCCAGGGACGCGGGTCGAAACTATTGCGTAATGGCATCGGGGGCCGCGCGACCCCAGGGCTTGTCCTCTTTCCGTTGCCTGACATGCAATTCGCGTGATCCGCGCGCGGTTTCTTTTATGAACCGCAAAATAAGGGAATAACCCTGACAAATAGCAATCGCGCTTTCGAGCGACGCGGATCAAAAATTGTCACGTAACAGGCAATCGGGGGGCGCGACCCAGGGAAACGGGTCGAAACTATTGCGTAATGGCATCGGGGGCCGCGAGCCCACCGCGACTAACGATCGTAACGCTGGGGGTGGGACGCAGAATCAGCTAGGCTCAGGACCTATTAAGTTTCTTGCATAGGGTTGGATTGGCTGATTCATAGGCGAGGCGAGGAGGCTTCGCCATGGCTGATTTGTTTTTGCTATCTGAAGCGCAGATGCGCCGGATCGAGGGGTTTTTTCCGCTGTCGCACGGCATCGCGCGGGTGGATGACCGACGGATTGTGAGCGCCATCGTGTTCGTGATCAGGAATGGGCTTCGCTGGCGCGATGCGCCGAGGGAATACGGGCCGCACAAGACGATCTACAACCGGTTCATCCGCTGGAGTCGGCTGGGGGTGTTCAACAAGATCTTCGCCGAACTGGCGCGCAAGGGCGGCAAGGCTGAGCGGATCATGATCGACGCCACACATCTGAAGGCGCATCGCACCGCCGCAAGCCTTTTAAAAAAGGGCCTGTTCCCCGACGTATCGGACGCACAAAAGGGGGCTTGAACTCCAAACTGCACGCGGTTTGCGACGGCGAAGGTCGACCGCTCGTGATGTTGCTCAGCGAAGGCCAGATGAGCGACTACAAGGGCGCGGCGTTGATGCTGCCCGCTCTGCCCAGAGCCCGGGAGCTTCTCGCCGACAAGGGCTATGACGCCGATTGGTTCCGTGAGGCGCTCGCGAACCGCAAAATCGCCGCCTGCATCCCCTCAAAATCCAACCGCAAAGCCCCGATCCCCCACGACGCCGTCCTCTACAAACAGCGCCACAGAATCGAGAACATGTTCGGCAGACTCAAGGACTGGAGACGCGTCCACACCCGATACGACCGTTGCGCACACGCCTACTTCTCGGCAATCTGCATCGCCGCCGCTGTCATCTTCTGGCTGTAATCAATGAGTCCTGAGCCTAATTTGGCCAACCAGGCACTCTCTGCGTTTTGAACCAAACCCCTGGTCTGCTTATTCATCCTCAACGCTCGGAAGCCCGCGCGTCGCTTCCCTCATGGTCTGCATGAAAGCGTCCAAGGCCTCTTTGGCCGTCATAGTGACGGTGATATTCGTATAGTTATTGCGATTCTCGACTTCAAGTTTGTTCTTTTCAGACCATCCCATCTGAGTTTTGGCATAGAGAGTCGCAGCCCAGCTCTCGCCGGCAATCGCGCGGTCATAAATGGACCTACCGACCCTGGCGTGAGCTTTAACCCGGGCCATGCGCAAATCATCACGATAATACTTCATTACGGTTTGGTCGGAAATATCAAGATCGATCGCGACATCAATTAAACGAGCGCCACAGGCAGCCAGTTCGCGGACACGCTCACGGGTTTGTTCTGTCGGAACGTGAGGCGGACGTCCGCCTTTATTATCAGGAAATTGAACTAAGGCTGTGGAGGACATTGCCATGAGACCTTCTAGAGAAATCAATTACGAAATAACCCCGCTTCGGCTTCCGCGATTAAAAATTCGGCCGTACGTCGAGACAGGCGATAGCTGTCATGGAACGGTTGAACATCGGTCACCATTTCTGCTCTTCGGCCCGGCAAAACGGCTCAAAGCGTTACCCCTACGCATACCCTTAAAGACTCAGCTGATATAACGGAAACCAAGCCTAGTCGCAAGTCTATGATAATTATATGTTATTTCTGTCTAGCCTTGTCCGGCCATGTCCATGAGCGTCTGATTGGCGGTCAGGTGCTCGCGTCAGGGTTAAACTGCTTCGCTTGGCGCACGGCTTGTTTCCGGTTAGGTGCGCCAGGCCGGTGGGGCCGCCATGCCCCCCTATAGAAATCCAAAAAACCAATTAGCCCATCGCTTCAACCCGCGGCCAAACTTCTCCAGATGTATGGGCGGGGAGCTCGATCTGCTGGCAACACGGCCAGCTACCCGCTCAACAGCCGAAGAATGACGTCGCTGTAGCGCTCGCCTGGGTCGCGCGCGAGATCGGTGCCGCCAACTTCAAGCATTTTCTTGCCGGCCACCGCCTACTCCCTCTTCTGGATGAGCCGCATAGACGGAAGTGGTAATTGACAAATCGGACCGCGCATAGCCTATCATCGTTTTGATCATGTGTTAGCGTGGCGTCTTGCGGGCGAATGCGAAGTTCCGTCATCCGTGCGGATACAAGGGGGAACATCTCGATGAGCAGTGATACGCATCGGATGAGCAGCGATACGCAAGACTTGAACGTGAAGGTGGAGCGAACCCGCCGCAACATCTTGAAGACGGGCTTCAGCACGGGTGCCCTTCTGGGGTCCGCGGGCTTGGTTGGATCCGCGGTCTTGACGAGGAAGGCCCACGCCCTCCCCTGCGCGACGGCTGTTGGCTGTCGATGCTTCCTTAAAGGCACGTATATTCAGACGGCTGAGGGCGAGCGCAAGGTTGAAGAACTTGCGACCGGCGATCTGTTGCCAACGATGTTTGGCGGAATCCGTCCGATCCAGTGGATTGCTCACTATCCAATCAAGAAGAGCGATCCATCGAAGCCCTGGCCGAAAGACGCGCGTCCGGTCCGGATCGCTCGCTCGGCTCTCGCGCCCAATGTTCCGCAAGCGGATCTCTACGTTACGCAAGCCCACGGCGCGTTCATCGACGGTGTGCTGGTGTCGGCAGGATACCTGGTCAATGGAACGACGATTACCCTCTGCGACATGAGCCAATCGAACGAGTTGGAGTTCTTCCATGTCAAACTCGAAACTCATGACGTGATTTACGCCGAAAGGGCGGCTGTCGAAACGTTCTTGAACGTGGATGAAAGTGCCGTCAATTTTGCTGACTATTTTCGGATGTATGGAGTGCCGACGAGCGACGAAGCGCCTTGCCTCCCAATGCTCGCGAACTGGAGACCCAGCGGTCTCAAGTCGCGCGTCAACAGCGCCGTATCGTGGAACGACCGCCGAAGGCGGATCGCCATGATACGCGATCGACTAAAGCATCGCGCAATCGCGCTTTCTCAAGAGTTGGAGCCCTCCGCCTAGCCCTTCGGACGCGGATCGAAACTGTCACGTAACAGGCAATCGGGGGGACGCGACCCCAGGGAAAGGGTCGCTTTTGCGTAACGGCGGGGCCGCGATTGCGGGCTTTGCGAAAATCGTCACCACAATACTTCATTACGGTTTGGTCGGAAATATCAAGATCGATCGCGACATCAATTAAACGAGCGCCAACAGGCAGCCAGTTCGCGGACACGCTCACGGGTTTGTTCTGTCGGAACGTGAGGCGGACGTCCGCCTTTATTGTCAGGAAATTGAACTAAGGCTGTGGAGGACATTGCCGTGAGACCCTTCTAAAGAAATCAAAAATACGAAATAACCCCGGCCATCGAACGGTTTCACCATTTCTGCTCTTCCATCGAAGCCCCTCCTATAGAAATCCAAAATTCCGAATAACCCCAATCCGTGGTGGCCGAACCGTCGCGGCGTTTCTTCCGCGGGTGTAGCTCGCGCCGGCGTTGGTTTCTTTTTGATTTCCGACCTTTCCGTCAGTTTTTGCCAGGTCCACCCTCCCTCCCAATGGGGATTATGCAGCGCAATTAACCTCTCGCTTGCTGTTGAATGTGGGTTTGATGGGTTTTGTGGGACTTTTTTAAAGAAACGTGGAGAACTGTCATACGTATTGTTGGTGTATTATGACAGTCATAGGGGGAGCGCTGGAAAGGACCCATAAAACCCATCAAACCCACCCTACATGCGCGCTTGTTTTTTCAGTTGTGGGGACCTGTGAAAACAACATTTCAGCCTCATCGAACCAATCAGTTCCCTCATGCTTTTTGAGAGCCCAAACTGCGACCCCCTGTCGACTGCCCATCCTCACGATCTGGAGGCCGTCGACGATTGCGTCGTGTTTTGATTCAAGCCAGTTGCCGAGGGCTCTGACATTCAAAATGCCGTGCCTGCCAGCGACAACCATTAGCGCATCGCGGAACTCGGGGAAGACGAACTCGGATTGCTGGCCGCTAGAACGGGTCTGGACCGCGCGGTTGATGATTTCCGCGGAAGTGACGCTCTGATTGCGACCGATGACCAAGTTCCACTGGCCCACCACGGAGCGCAGCGCCTCTCGCTCGGGGTCTGACTTGCGCAACTGATTCATCGATTCGACCGGATCGGCCGCGCCAAGCCACATGAGCGCCCCCCGGATGCGATCAGACCACGCCTCGAACGAGCCAAGCGGTTTTGGTTTTTCGGGCCGTCCCGCGACATGATAAGCGCGCAGGATGGTCAGCGCCGCGACGACAAGGTCAGCGCGCCTAGTCATTGCGTCTTCGACCGGATCGTTGGCGAAAGCTCGACTTTCAGGCTGTTCGACTTTCGCGTCGATCCGGCAACGCAGGGTCCGTCGGGTGAGATCTCCCACAATTGATAAGTTATTACCATTTGCCGCGACGAAAGCGCCCGTCGATATTGGCGGCGCTTTGCTGAAGCAAAGAATACGCGGACTGACTTTCTCTTGGGTAAGCACCGAGCAAATCAACTCGCCGCCAAGAGGGCGAGTGCAATTGTCGATTGCGATGAAAGGCTCGCCCGCCAACAACTTCGAGGTAAGGCGTTTCTCGGCCTCCTCCTCGGTCGCGCCGTGCGACAAAGGGGCGGCCTTGAAGCCGGTCGCGATCACGCAGGCGATGTCGACTAGCTTGCCCTTGCCCGTCCCCGCCGTCGGCGCGCTGAAGGCATGCAATGGAGCAGTCGGCAGCGACCGTCGGACGCTTGCCGTCAAGATGGCCGATAAAGCAACCGAACGATCGTGAGGTTCGACGAAAGGGAAACCTTTGATGAGATCGTCGAGCAACAAAAGGGCCTTTTCCGCTTCGGCGCGCGTCGGTTGTTCGGAAATCGCCGGAAACTCAACGCCGCGTGGGTCAAGCAGCAGGCCGGTCGCCGCGTCATACCCCGGCGCGTTCAAAATTGATCCGTCGCCGCGGAGCGTCGGCGCGGTAATGACGCCGTGCAGAGTCGGAAAGCGCAGCTTGCCGAGTCCATGCTGCTGCAGCCCTTTGACGATGGGCAGGGGCGGGTCGGCGGCTATCCAGCCGTTAGCGCGCTTGTCGAACTTCTCGAAATTTGCCGAGGCTGCCATGTCCACCAAAAGCGCGTGTTCGCCGCGTTCGAGAATTTGGATCGTGACGGTATCGTCGCCATTGGCGGCCTTCGCGGGCGAATATCCGACGAAGACGATTTTATTATCGCGCTGGTAAAGCCCACGATTCGCTTTGAGCAAGGCGACTTCCGCTTCGTCAACGATCCGATCCATCTCGCCCGCGACGAGACGGATGGTCGGCCTCGAATCACTGGCAAGCTTGTCACCGGCACCGACCTTGTCGAAAATGCGCCGCATTTGGCGCTCGCGGTTGGTGAGGCCCTTGGTCCGAGCCCATTCGGCGACGCCGGGGTCTTCGTGCTCAAGCAACCCGTCGCGCATTACCTCGTAAGACGCGCCCTGGGCTGTGAGGATTGCGCCGGCGCGCCATGCCGCGGCGCTGCGGCTATTGTCCCCCCGGTTGCCGCGCGTGGCCTCGCCATCGCCGCTCTTGGCCTTGTCGGCGAACCTGGGACCCGCTTCGTTGATCAGCCATCTGAGGTCGGCGAGGCTGACGCAGCGCAGCTCGTCGGTCGGCCCGATCGACTCATTTGTGACGGCAAAATAACGACGTCCGCGATGGACCTCTATGGCCGGCGGGTGGTCGCCCCCGCCATTCTTGAATGCGCGGCCATGCTTGCCACCGAATAGAACTTCGACGGCGTTCGAGTCGTCGTTGGCGATGGTGAGGAAGACCTTGACGCCTGTCCCGGAAGGACTCACCTCGGCATAGCTCTTGAGCCGGTTGGTAATTTCCCGCGCCCAGGGCGCAATGTCGCCGGTAGCCTTGTCCCTGCAGCTATCGAGATCGACCCCGCCGATAAACACGTCGTCAACCTGGTGAAACATCAAGCCGACGCCCGCGGCCTGGTTCATCGCGACCCACTGCGCGGCCTTGTCGTGGGTCGTCCACGTGCTCGCGTCGTCGGAGGCCGCGCGGCGACCCGTCCGCGGGTCGTACGGGACTTTCGTCGGTGCCCTTCCGTCCGGGGTCTCATTCTTCCACCCGACCCAAATCGGGCTGGCGTGGAGTGAAGCGAGCGTAATAGGCGAGGACGCGCTCATCGCCTCCTCCTCTCACGGCCGAGAGAAGGGGCTAGCGCGTGACGCGCAGACCGGGTATATTCAGAATCGACCCGCTTCCCGGCAAGGTCAATCGACAGATGAGTCGCGCCTCCAGCGCCTGCTGGGGCGCGACTTTGCTTTTGCTGTTCCATAGACCTTCACGCGACCTCGCCGGTTGACGGTTTGTAATTGGCTCCTGCGAAAACAACAGGAGGCGTTAATTCAACACTCCTACTCTGGCGATCATGGCCCGCCCCCGTCGGGTCGGAATGACGGAAGTCCAGCCACGCGGGTCTTCTTGGAAAAATCTTCTGACGGAGGCGAGGAAATCTGCCGGATCTATCGGTCCGGGGACCGCGAGCCCTCGGACTTCAAGTTGGGCCCAATAGCAGCCGACGAGCAAGTCGTCGGGGACATGAAATTCCCAATAAGGTGGAGACCGCCCTTCTCGGATATCGGAGATGAGAGGGCAGAAGCGCGCGGCTTCAATTCGACAGGTCCCGCCGACAATCGACCCGACCGGCCAGTCCATCAGGTCGTCGCTGGGCGACTTCAGAAATAAGTGTGCATCGAGCAAGTCGGCTAGCGTCGATAGAGTTGAGCCAAGTAGAGACCTCGCGCTATTGTCAGGCAACGGAATTGTTATTAATTCCCCGGTAAACGTTGATTTTCCCATAAGTGTAAATATCCTTTTGGCTTGGTGCGCCTCCCCTTAAAGCGCTGCCGGCTATTGTGTTGTTTCATTCAATTCTAGGCGGCGTCGGCGTCGCCGTCGGACTCGACCGCTTCTACAACCCATCGATCGACTGATCTGGGTGTGACGCCGAACTCGAGCGCGATTGCTTTGTGGGGCACGAGCGGGTCGCCGGTCGGCGGCGGCGGTTTGGGCGGGAGCGGTCGCCCGAGCGCCGCGGCCTCGAGCTCGGTCTTGAAGTGGTCGAGCTCGCTCCTTCGGTAGAATTTTCGCCCGTTATAACGTAGCGGCCGAGGAAAACGGGGCCGCTCCAGCGGACGCCGATCGCGTCTCACGGCTGAAGCCGCCTCTTGGTTTTGGGTGGGAAGCATCATCGCCTCGTCTTGAGAATTCGACGACAACGTCGGTTGTCGTGACGAGGTTTTGTTTCACAAGGCGGAAGTCCCGGTCATTGAGAATTTAATTTGAAAACCCGAAAGAAATATGGCTTCATTTCTGTTTCAAAGTAATCCGCCTCTCCGGCCGCAGCGGCGAAATGGCGGGCAGCGGCGAGTGGATCCGGGTGCGAATCCGGTCTATGGATAATAAACCACGCGTTCACCATGCGGATAAGCCACGATAGATCACTCGTTGGGTCGGCCGCGGCGGCGTCGACGGCGGAGGGGTTAGGCATCAGCCTATCCTCGGCGCGTCGATATTTCTTCATAAAGTCCGCGGCCCACGCATTCGCCGAATCCTGGTCACGCCAGCTCTTGGCGTCTGGGTCGCCGTGGCCCTTTCGCTCGTAGGTCTTGGGCTGGAGGTTGATCGCCCGCCCTTCCAGAAGGGCGGAGGCGAGGGCCAGGGCGTCGTCGCGCGAGCCGATTTCACAATGGTGAGCCTGCATAATGACCCGCGCGAGGGCCGTCGGCGACTTGACGGGAAAGGCCATCTGCCGAGCCATGAAGTAAGCGATCCTATAGCGATCCGGGTCGTCGCGTAGGGACCACTTCGGCCGTCCGAGCTCGCGACGCCTGCCCTGCCTCGGCGTCGTCATCGTTCAGCGCCGCGCTTTAGCTCGACGACGTTGTTCGCGGGCACGTCATTAACGATCGCGTTGAGCCGCCTCGCCCACGCGTCGAGCGCAGCGCGCTTTTCAGCGACAAAGTCGTGCCGCTGGTAGATGCCGACGATGCCAGCCCGGCTTCCGCTGACATGGTTGAGCACGGCCTCGGTCACCTCGAGCCGGACGCCGAGCTTTTGCAAATTGGTCGCGACCGACCTGCGGAGGTCATGCAACGTCCAATGCGGCAAGGGTGTTGCTACGTCCCCCGTCTGCTGCCCGGCGATCTCGAGGACGGCCTTGTCGATCTCGGCCTTTGCCTTCGAAAAGCCGCTGACCGGCGTCCTTCCCGTGGTCGAAAACACAAATCGCCGGCCCTCCACGCGCGGCAGGTCGGCGAGGAGGTCGACGGCCGCGTCCGACAGCGGGACGACATGCTCGCGCTTGTTTTTTGTACGTGACGCGGGAAGCGTCCAGGTGCGAGCGTCCAGATCGAGCTCGCGCCATTCCATTCCGGCAACTTCGTCACGGCGCGCGCCGGTCAAGAAGAGCAATTTGCCAACGTGCCCGAAGGGCCAACCGATTGCCTCAAGCGCTTCCCATGTGAGCTTGATCTCGGCGTCGTCCAAGACGCGATCGCGGCGCGTCTCCGGCGACGGAGCCTTCACGCCGTCGCATGGATTGTGGTCGATTATGCCGCGCTCGAGTGCCCATGCGCACATTTTTCGAAATGCGGCGAACCGGCGGTTAGCTGCGATTGGCGCGCCCCGATCAACGATTTCGTCGAGCATTTCATGGACGTGCGCGCGGGTGATCTGCGACAGGCGACGGCCCTTCCATCGCCCGACGACTTCGCGATTGAGCATGGCCGCTGTTTCGCGCCAGTCCTTCGTCTTCGGTTTCGCATAGCGCTCGACGAAGAGTTCGACAACCTTTTCAACGCGGTCGACGTCGGCCTCGTGTGCGGCCTTCTGGGCCTCCCTGGAGGCTTTCTTCTCGGCCGCAGGGTCCTTGCCGCTGGCGATGTCTCCGATAGCCTCCTGGGCCCTTCTACGGGCAACAGCGAGGTCTATCGCCGGATAGGGACCCAGCGTCAGCTTCCTCGGCGTTCCGGCGAAGCGATAACGCAGCGCCCATGACTTCGCGCCGCTCGCCTGAAGGACCAGATACAAACCGACGATCCTACCATCCGGCACCTCCCTTCGCTTCTCCGGGAGCGCCAGTTTTTTTATCCCAAGGTCGGTCAGCATGGTTACCCCGCCTCCAATAAGGGTAACCGAATTGGCCGTCTTAGCGCGTTACCCTGTGTCCACGACACTATAGGACATTCCGAGATAAAGCAAGGAATACAGGGCAATAGCGAATAGGAGCCTGTCCGGTTGTGTCGCGGCTTTTCACCCTGGAGCGCGTGTTTCGTAATGATGGGGTCGGGAGTTCGAATCTCTCTTGCGGCACCACTTATCTTGTTGATTTAACGATCGTTATTCCTGTGGACGACTTGTTGAGTAGCCTTGCGAATCCCGCTGCGGACCCATAGCGGACCCATTGGGGTGCAAACGACTAACGACGAGCACCAGGCGCTCAGCGTCATGAACCACGTCCGAGAAATTTATGAGTCGTCTCGCCTCGAAGATCGATGGGAAGCCGAGCGCAATTCGTTGGGGACTGCGCTAGGGGATTCGCTTTGTCGGTTCGTTCTTTCGGAACGCCCGATCCAGCGCGCAGGAGGACAAGAAAGGCGCCTTGGAGGCTCAACCGGCTCAACCGGCGGGTTGGTTGTGAAGGGCGGAAATCCATGATTGGGTGGCTCACCCGTTCCTCCACAGCGGCCGGAGCCCCCGGGGACGTCAACAAAACTGAACACCGGAGGACACATATGATCTTCGCCAATGCAAGAATAATCGCGTTGGTCATATGCGCAGGCCTGGTTGGTCCGGTCTCGCTGGCCGACGCGCAAATCGCCTTGGTCAACCAGAAATTGGAAGTGTTCAGGGACGCTTCGCTGGGGAGGCAAAGCCCGCTTCCGCCGTCACCAACGCGACCTAGCAGGATTGGAGGAGTGCTTGGTCAAATCGAAACGCAGGAACCATTAGTCCTACGGCTCAGCTTCCTGAGGAACGCCCTAAGCAACCCAGATGGTGGGGAGGCTGGGAATAAGAAATTTTTCGCGCAGCAGTTGGCGGATGCGATCCAACAGAGAGATGCCGCGGCAACGGCGCTGGCAGAGGCTATCGACGCGACCATGCGAATGATGAATCCCAACAACGAACAGGACGGGAAACGACTCGATCAGGTTTTTGACGAAATAGAGGCGATCAACAAGACCACCACCGACGCCCTGCTGGGTTATGACGAAACCCTGGCTATTCTCCAGGAGCGGGCTGTCGCCGAGCAGCAGGCGGGCCGATAAGGATCGTCCGTAACAAGGGTCAACGGGGAAGTCCGATGAAATGGGCTGCACGTCTCGGCGGTATTTTGGCGGTCATGGTGTTGACGGCGCTGACCGCGTCCCCTGGCCTCGCTCAAGAACAACCTGAATTTTGCTGGAAGGACTCTTACGGCCGCGGCGTTGGCACGATACCGAGCTATTCGCCGTGCCCGTCCGGCATGCGCGATGACGGTCTATTTTGTCGCCGCGCCGAGTATGGCCGCGGCGGCGGGTATGCGTGGGAGTTTCGTGATGGATTGTCTAGCGCGGGGATGATCAGCCGCTGCGAGGGCGACAATGGCGGGGGCAAGTGCGAAATGTGGGGCGCCATCGCCTATCCGAAATGCCGGCCGGGCTACTCCGCGTTTGGTTGCTGTATCTGCCGTCCGAATGTTCCCCCTGACTGCGGGCAACAGGGACTGGGTAACCGTGTTGACCTGTCATGCGCGAAAATCCGCTTTTGCCCAGGCGGTAGCAGTAACGCGCCTGGGAGCGCTCAGGAAATGGATGCGGGGCTGTGTTATAGGGGTTGCGGCGCGGGTTATACCGGCGTGGGACCGGTCTGTTGGAAAAAACCCCCGCCGGGGTGGGTCGATTGTGGCATGGGAGCCGCGAAGGATTCCGCGACATGCGGAAGGATCGTGTTCGACCAGGTTGCTGCGGTCGGCCGGCTGGCGTTGACCGTCGCGACGCTGGGCTCGTCCCTGGCGGTGCCTGGCGCCACCGACCCGGGCAAGCTTGCCCAATTGAAGCAGTTGTACACCCAACTGCAAGCCACTTATAAAGCTGCGAAGGCGAATTCTCCCAAAGTTGCGGCTGCAGACTATGCAGTCAAGGTTGGTTCCTACATCTACGCGGGAAGCGAGGCAGTCAGCACTGGACACAACGTCATTACTGATGCCCCGGAGGATATAGCCCGCGTGGCAGCCCAAATCGCGGCAGTTGTTGACTCCAGCGGTGTCGCTGCGGCGGTCGGCGCCTATACCTACCCGAAATGCAGCAAGTACGAAGATGCCCTGAGGCAATGATCTGCCGTTGGCAGTCAGCGTCGTGCTGCAAAATCCCTGTACGCATGCGGCGAAGCGGCTCCCTAAAAGACCGGACAGGATGTCTTAACCCGCTTCGAGCGAGGGCTGACTTAACCGCGGCTTTCAAAGCAAGCGAAGCGGCCATCGCGTCCTCGCCTTAGATCTCCAATTTGTCCGCGCGCGTCCTGTCATTTCCCGTCGGATAAGGCTAGGTTAATCGTAATGATGGGGTCGGGAGCTCGATTCTCTTGCGGCGCCTCTTAAATGCCTGATAAGCTTAGCTATTCGCCACGACCTCGCCTCGCCTGTCTCACGCCTGCAGCCTAAGATCAGTTCAACGTCTCTGGCGCGCCTTCGACGCTTTGGCGGCAGCGTTCCGTCCCCGCCAAAATTTTGTTCCGTGACCCGGGAACAAAGTCACCGGCCAGCAGTTTCGTGCTACTGTGAACTCGACTCCATCGATGATCGTCGCGCCCCAGGGGCTTTATCTTCAACGACGGACGTTCCTCCCTGCCACGCTTGCTGACGGGTCCGGTATGGATCGGATCGCAACGGAACGGAACGGGTTGTGAATCCGTGAGGCCTTTGAACGTCCCACCACCAGGAGGAGCCTAATGTCGATCTCAGACGCCGTTGCGCCGCACATATCCTTCTTGCGCCGGTTTGCACGCGCGCTGAGCGGAACCCAGGTGGCCGGCGACGCCTATGTTGCTGCGACGCTTGAGGAAATTCTGGCGGATCCTGCTTGTCTCGATGCCGAACTCGATCCGAAAATCGCGCTCTACAAGTTATTCCTGCGCAACTGGCGCAACGTGCCTGCCAACAATCAGGTCGACGATCCGACCTTCGGCGATGAAGCCTCGGCAAACAGAAATCTCGCCGCCATCTCGATTGAGCCACGGATCGCTTTCCTTCTCAACGCGGTCGAGTCCTTCAGTCCGAGCGAGATCGCCCAAACGCTTGATTGCTCGGAAGCCGAGGCGGTTGACCTTATCCACCGCGCCGGACGCGAGATTTCCGAACAAATCCGTACGACGGTGTTGATTATCGAGGATGAGCCTCTCATCGCCCTCGACGTCCAAACGCTTGTCGAACAGTTGGGACACGACGTCACGACAATCGCCCGGACTCACACCGAGGCGGTGCGCGCGGCGCTCAAGCACCGTCCGGGATTGATCCTCGCCGATATCCAGCTTGCGGACGGCAGTTCAGGGCTCGACGCGGTCAACGAGATCCTCGGATTACAGGAGGTCCCCGTGATTTTCATTACCGCCTTTCCTGAGCGGTTTCTAACCGGGCAGGCGCCCGAGCCGGCGTTCCTGATCGCCAAGCCATTCAGCGCCGATTCGGTCAAGGCGGTGGTCAGTCAGGCCCTCTTCTTCGATCGCAAGTCGCAAAGGACCATGGCGAAAGCGGCGACCGGCTGATCCAAGTCCGCCGCCCCTGGGCCTCCTCGACGGCCCTTGTTGACCGGACACCGAACGGTCAAAACATTTTTCATCCGGGGCGGAACCTTTGTTCTTGTCGTGCGTTTGAGCGGGAGAGAAGTTGTATCTCGGACGAGGAAACCCCGTGCCGTCTTATGAATACTGATCGGCGGAGATGGCGCGAGGAGCGTCACTTGCCGCCGATTTCGAAACGGTTTGGGGCCTGGTTTTCCGCATGGCTGAGTTCGAAGGCGAGCGGGGAAGACAGATCCACGTCTTGGACGACCAAGGGAGAATTGTCATCGGCATAGGCGCAATCGCGGCTACGCTTTCGGCTCAACATCTTCGAGTGCTCCGGGGCCGCTCCCCCGGCGCATGACGCGAAGGCCGCCAGCGTCCTGATTGGCGTCGCGGCGGCCCTTTCGGTCGAGAATCGGGTCTCGTCGGCTAGCGAACCAGATCAGGCGTAACTTGGGATCGACCGGTTCGATATTGCGGCTCGAGGAATGGCGTCGACGCGTTGTAGATAGCCGGGGCGCCTGGGACGCCTTCCGGAGGTGAAGGCATTCACCTTTCCGAAGGCTTTGGCTGAGAAAACAAGCGCCATGGCCAAGTCCCGTTCGCTGAGCTGGCGTCTGGGCGCGTTGACGCTGATCATCGTCCTCCCCTTAGTTGTCTTCGCGTTGATGATGGTGGGATGGATCGCCTACAGCGATCGCGAGGCGACCCGAAAGGCGCTGGTCGACGACGCACACGGGTTGGCCGACGACGTGACGCGCGAGATCAACGCGCACTTCCTATTGTCGGCGGCGCTGTCTCGTTCGAGCTTCCTTCGGCGCGGAGATTTGACCGGCTTCGCAGAGCAGGTGCGAGATATTCTGGCCGGGGCGCCCGGGGTGACGCTGATCGTCTCGACGGCGGACGGCGATCCCATACTGAGCATTCCTTCGCTACCCTCGGACTCGCCTCTGTTGCGCGATCGTGCGGCGCTGGTCGGTCAGGCGATTGGATCGGGCTCCGCCTTTCTCTCCGACGTCAGCGCGGACTCTGCTTTGCCCGAGGCGCACGCTTCGATCGAGACCCCGGTCGTTGTCGATGGCAAACCCCTCTACGAAATCGCAATGATTCTTCCGCTGGAGCCATTCCGCCGTCTGCTGCAGAGTCAGAATCTACCGGAAAGCTGGCTATCGGGCATCGTCGATCGTCAGGGCGCTTTTGTCGCGCGGCTGCCAAGTGAGCCCGGGACCCCCGGGACGCTGGCCAGCCGGGAGTTTCGCGACGCGACGCGGCGCCTGCCTGAATCAACCATTGCCCACACGTCCGTCAGCGGCCAAAAGATCGTCTCCGCCTACGCGCCTGTCGCTGGCGGCTGGACCGTTGGCGTCGCAGCGGCGGCAAGCGAGCTCGGACTTGGACCCGGCGCGTTTCTCCTCACCTCGATTTTGGCGGCCATCGCGCTCACGGGCAGCCTCCTCTTGTCCTATCTCAGCAGCCGCGCTCTCGCGCAAAAGATGCGAGAACTGGAATCGAAGACCGAGAATGTATTCACCGGCGAGCCAATCGCCACGGCGCCGACGGGCGTTCGTGAGTTCGACAGTCTTGGCGACGCCTTGGCCAGAGCTTCCGAGCTTCTCTCCCTCCGAGCAGAGCGACAACGTCGGGCGGAGCAGGAACTGCGAACAAGCGAAGAACATTTTCGGCTTCTGGCCGACAGCCTTCCTCAGCTGGTCTGGACGGCGCGCCCCGATGGCCGCATCGATTACACCAGCGCCCGCCGCGAAAAGTACGGGGCGATAGGCCGGACGGATTGGGAGGGAATCATCCATCCCGACGATCGGCGGGCGACGGCGGAGGCGTGGCTCCGCGCGAGCGAGGCCGGCGTTCCTTATGAAATGGAGCACCGCCTTTTTGCGATCGGGAAGGGATATGCGTGGCACCTGAGCCGCGCCTCGCCGCTGCTTGACGAACGGGGCGCGGTCGTCAGGTGGTATGGCACGACCACCGACATTGACGATCAAAAGCAGCGCGAGGAAAATATTAAAGACCTGTTGGCCGAGGTCAATCATCGCTCCCGCAACCTGCTCGCCGTCGCGCAAGCCATCGCGCGCTGCGGGGTCTCCACCGCGACAACGATCCACGAGTTTGAGCGGCGGTATTCCGACCGGTTGCTTGGACTGGCGGCGAGTCAGGATTTGCTGACCGATCGGAATTGGCGCGGCGTGCCGATCGAGGCGCTGGTGCGGGCGCAAGTGGCGCTTCCTCCGGACGGGCGGGAAAAGCGCTTTGCCAGCGACGGGCCGATGATCCTGCTGTGCCCCAACGCGACTCAGACGCTTGGCCTCGCGCTGCATGAGCTTTCCAACAACGCGCTCAAGCATGGCGCGCTCTCCAATGATGACGGAGATGTCTCTCTTGTCTGGCGGATCGACGACAGCGGCGCCGAGCCCAAATTCGAGATCACATGGCGCGAACGCGGCGGACCGCAGGTAAATAAGAGGCCGGTTTCAGGATTCGGCGCCGTTGTGCTCGAACGTCTGACAGCCGCTGGTCTCAATGCGACTTCGACCCTGAGTTTTGACGTCGAAGGCTTGACGTGGCGGCTGGTCGCGCCGCTGCACGAGATCGTGAAGAGCGGAACCGGTGAGTCTGGGTCTCAAGCATTGTCCGGATGAGTCGCGGCTCATCGAGCGCGGTCGGGTTGATTCGCCGCGGGTCGTTCTCTTGTCCGCCGGCGGTTTCTCGTGTCGGATGGGGTGAGCGATTTTATCCAACAGCCTGCCGGCCGTGGCGACACCAGGGCCGGGCGGAGAATTACGAATGCCTGAGAAGACTTCACGAAGATCGCGGAAGGGGCCGGCAAAGGCTGCCGCCTCGCCGGGCGCGCCGGCGGGCGCGGATCAATATATCGTCGGTCAGTTGAAGGCCATCTACGACGAGGTGGTTGCTGAGCCGATTCCCGATCGACTTCGGCAGTTGCTCGATCGACTCGACCGCGGCGGGAAAAGCTGAAAGCTGCGGGGTCGGCCAGTCTCGTTCGGGCCGACCGGCGAATCGCGCCAATCGTCGCGCCTCAACCCAACGAGAAAAGGCCGCGCGCCTACTGAGCCAGTGGCGCGGTGAGGATGAACTCGGCGCCGGGATGGCGCGGGACGACCGCCAACGTTGCATCCAACTGTTCGGCGAGCGCCCCGACCATACGGGCGCCCATTCCCCTCCCCTTGCCGATCTCGAAGTCCTCAGGAAGACCGCTACCTTCGTCGCGAACCGAGATCGAAAACAGGCTGCCATCGCCAGTCGCGGCCACGTTGACCCACACCCGGCCCGGGCCATCGCCAAGGTAAGCGTGCTTTGCGGCGTTCGACACCAATTCGTTGACGATCAGCGCCGATGAAATCGCACGGTCGGCGGAGATGATTATCCCGGGCTGCGCCTGAACGAGAATCTCGCATTGCGAGAAGCTGGCCCCCAGGTCCTTGCAAATGGCTTCGATGTATCGACCGACATCGAACCGCTCGATGTCCGATGATTGATACAATTGCTCGTGCACCCTGGCGATGGCCGCCACGCGAAG
>Ga0206862_1066_pt1 | contig 31018 bp, 24 predicted proteins | sample Alteio_BWOrgCont_43_FD_152625 | JGI IMG/M metagenome (GOLD analysis project Ga0206862, IMG submission 152625) | Enriched cells from forest soil in Barre Woods Harvard Forest LTER site, Petersham, Massachusetts, United States -... | ecosystem: Environmental > Terrestrial > Soil > Temperate forest >... | reverse complement strand
AGACATAAACGAATTGTTTCCCTTGATAGCTTATGCTTAAAAAATGCTAAAGTCGCGTCCGTATCTTTATGTTTTAATTTTTTGAAACATAGAAGTACAGTTTCCCCTATATTGCTAAATTATTTGGCTTATTATTCGTAGAATGCTATAGTTTTTCCCCAAAGAACATATTTTTCTAAACTAGTGTTAAAATATCATTAATTATGCAGTCGCTTTCCTCTGTCTCAACACTACAATATTCAACGGATAGCCAAGTCGGCTCCCTACATCTCTCCCACCCAGAATCTTCTGCCCCGCAAAACAATCAGGTCGCCGTAAAGCTAGAACAAACATTTCAAGATATTCAAAAGATTTGCCAATCGATCATTGAAAAAGACTTCAGTTCTCATCAACAGGATGAACGGATAAAGAAAAGAAGCTGGCAATTTATTCAGCAGCGCCTTTGGCAGGAGCAGACAAAACTCCTTAAAAACCTTTTAGAGCTTGAGGTTAAAGACCGCGTCCCCATTGAAATCCTGCAAGATTTTGTTTCAAATACATTAAAACAGATCACTACACCCAACATGGGAATCCTCTACTCCTTGATCGATCAATTGGGAAATTATTTTATTGAAAGAATAAAGATTCTGAACTCCCTTCACTTTCAGATCTTTGATCTCGAGGCACAAGTCACCGATGCACGCGACCAGAGCTTAAAGATAAACAGAAAAATTGCACAGGAAGAGGCCGAGAATCTTCTCAAAGAAGTGGACCATTACCTGGTCATGGCAAAGCAAAGTCCCCTCAATCAAGACACACAAAAACGCATCTATTTTCTGAGCCGGCTAGAACGCTGGATATTGAATCCTCCCTACAAAGACATCTTGAATGGAACAAATATTCTTACCGCTGAAGGAAAAATCAATGGATACTCAGACATCGATATAAAGCAACTGCATTTTGGCTGCGCTGTCTCTATTGCAAAAGAATGGTTAGTGGAACGAGCGAGGCCTGAGTCTTCTAAAAAAGCCACGCGCGATTTTTTTAAAAACCCTGGTTTGCTTGATCCAAAACTATTAAACAATCTTCTGAAACGTTATGCCTCTTTGCGCGAGGAAGCTTTGCTTGACTATGATCTGAATGGAATCGTGTTAAACAATGTGATCAATCAAGTGACCTCAGCGATATACCTCTACAATGTGATAGCTACAGATGGTCGATTTTTTCAGCATTTACGCAATCAAGCTGTAGAAAGTGATTGCGCTATCAAAAATTTTGTGTGCGACGAATTGAAAAAATTTGGATTGACAGGCGGTCGGGCAGAATTAAATTCTCCAAAAGACAAAATTAATCTAATTAATGAGCTAAGAGAAAAAGCATTTGCTTCTTTTAAGGATCCCAGCTCTCTGATTCACAAGAAATTTATTCGACTTGTCGATACATTAGCTGCTCACCAATCGTTAATCCTTCATTTTGCCAAACATGCAGGCTTTGATGATACTCTTCTTACAGAAGCTAAAACCATAGAAACAGCCTCTTTAAGGCAGGACTATATCCAGAATAAACACTATGTGATTGACCCCTCATCTCTTGAAACCCAACATCCATTTCTCAATATGGATGGAAGGGAAAATCAGCTTTACATAAAGATTTACAATTACCCAATAACTCCTCTTTCAGAACGGGTTTTGCCTTCATTTTATAATAATATGCTTAAACACTACGAGAAGCTGGGAGCTCTATACAAAAAAATTCCAAAATCCGCATCCCCGATCCCCACATCAGAGGCATCTGAAGTACCGGAAACACCAATAAAAACGACTCCATCAAAAGATGAAATTTATCGTAAGCTTAAAACAGATGCTTTGGAAAAGCTCCTTCATTTACTCGATGAAATTGATTATTACCTTTTTAAAATTGAAAAAAACCCATCCAAAAATAACCCTGAAATAGCCATCCAATTTTTGACACAACTTGAGAATTGGATCTTCCACCCTCCTCATATTTCTAGACTCAATGGAGTAGGCTTTTTTACCTCAGATGGCCATATTAACGGTTACCGCGATATACAAGTGGAAGAGTGTCATTTTGGATATGCTTTAGGCATTGATAAGATCAAAGCAGCATATAAAAATAACAAATCAAGAGGTCTCCTCGACTTGGGCATCCTCAACCAGATCATCCCTAGCTATCTGCTTCTACGCCACGCCTCTCTGGGAGATTATGATCAAGAAGGCAAGCGTTTGTTAAAGGTCATGAAACATTTTGCAAAAACATGCCGACTTTATGAAAACCTATCCTGTAGCCGATCATTCTGTGGATTATTATTGAACCATTTGTTGTACAAGGAACGGAAAGTCAATAAGTTTGCGATGGAACAGCTCATAACAGCCGATTTTCTTAAAAAAGAAAGTCTGATCAAAAGTGCACAAAACGATACGACTTCAAAATTAAATAATTTGAGAGAAAAGGCCTATCAGCCGCTTACCGATCCCAGTTCCCCTCATAAAACGATGCTTGAGGAAGGTATTCGTGATTTAGATCTCTATCATCGACTTGTAGTCTATTTTTTCGAACACTTGGGATTTGACCCCAAACTAGTCAAGGATCTTAAATCAAGGAATCTCTCATTCCAGAAAATTGACTATATTCAAAACAAAAAGTTTATGCTTAAAGATGGAACTCCGCAAACCCTATTTCCATTTATAGATTTTGAATTATATCAGAAGCTTGTTGAGAAAAATGAACCTAAAAAAGAATGTCTTACTCCAATTTATATCTTGGCCTATCAGAGTTTACAAAACAAAGAGACTGACTCACGAAGCTTTGATAAAAAGCTTCTTTATGAATGCAACCAACCTTTATCTCGCAGAACGGTTCTGCCTTCTTCCTATAAAGATGCCCAAAAGAATTCCGCTGCCTTAAAAAGGCTTTACAAAATAGTATGCCCAAAAGGTCATTTGGAAAAGGATAATTCCGCTTTTATCCCCTCTCATTCCCTCAACAAACTTATGGAATATGAAGACGAATTTAATACAGTGCATTTTAACGAATCCTATCTATCAATAGATCAGTTAACAACGCTTGACAAAATCAATATTATTGAATCCCTCATTCCAAATCAAAATGTGTCTCAAACTTCACTTTCTTCACAAAAGACCCCTAAAAGCCCCTTGAAAGTAATTCGAGAAATGCCTTGGGATTACGATAAAGATCAACTGAACAGTATTATGAGGGAATTGAAAATTATTCATGCTGGAGAATCTCTGCAGTACATCCAGTCATTGAAGCTGCAGGTTGCCAAACGCGTTAAACCCACCATTATAATCCGAGAGCTCGAAGAGGAAAAAAAACTCACCGCTGAAAAAATCCACACCTTGCAGGAATCTAATTCCTTGTTAAGTAAAGAAATTCAAGAGATGGAAGCCATGGTCCAGCTCTATGAGGATCAATTGAATGAAATGAAAAATTTAACCGCGTCTCATTAAAGGACACCTTATGCTAACAATAACTGAAACTTTAACCGAAACTCAACTAAAGCAGCATGTGGGTTGTTTTTACCCTTCATCGAAAACAGGTAAAGAGATTGCAATAGCTTTGGAGATCCTCTCAGCAACCTTAGAGTCAAATCAAAATGCTCCCGACCGCCTTTCAAAGGAAATTGTCAAATGGGGAATTGGCCTTCTAGAATTTTCCGAAGATATGAACGAAGAATTATTGGAATCCAGCTGGGGTCTGATTGCAGAACGCATAACCCACTTGACAAGAGAAGTTTTGGCCGATCCGCTCACATTCGTAGACAAGAAAAAAAATGGCCTATGCACATTAAGGGATCCGGTAACAGATGGAAGATGGCCTTGGGAAGCGTGTAAGCTCCATTTTTATCTTCGCCTTGCCTCTGATTCGCCTTTTGACTATCAACCCATTGAGCAGCCAATCAAAAGACATCAACTTGCTTTTGAGATACTGAGGTGGGTGAATTATCTGACCTTAAATGAACCTTCTCCAAATACATCTCCAGCAGCTACTCAAGAAATTTCTCGTGTAGAAAAACTTTCAGAAAAAGATGTCGCGATGTTGATCATAGATTATCAAAGAAGAGCTCTCAGCGCAATTATTCACTGGCATCAACTGGATAAAAGCGCAATCATCGAAGATGCCAAAAAAAAAGTAGACGCATTTAAAGTGAATATCCATGCCGACCTTGAAAAAGAAAAAATTGATTCCGCAAAGCGAGCTGCCGAACATGAGAAAATTATCACCACCCTATGGAAAGCAGATATTCAGGAATCTACTTGCGCGATACAAGAGTTGAAAACAAAACTTGTAAACTTGCAGAATCAGTACACTCAAAATCTCGCCCTATTTAAACAAGCAATTTACAACGGTGAAAAACTGACCGGAGATATCAAGCAACTTCAGGAAACACTTGCCCAACAGAAAGCTCAGATTCAGCAATTACAGACGCAGTGCAGCCAACCAAAAAAGAGGAAGTGGTGGAAAATCATATAATAATAACTCCAAGTTAAAAGGGTGTCTTATGAATGACTCTCAAGCTGTTACCCCTCTCTATCCACAGGTGGGGCAGATGATGCAGCTATTAAATCCTCTTCTATTACAACCAGAAGAAGACGCTGCAAATGAATCTTTCTTAGGGTATATGGAAACCAGCAAAGAGGCCATTAAAGCTGCTGCGGATACAAATAGACATTTGACGCAGGAAAATGAGCAATTGAAAGGGGAAAATCGTGAACTGCGCGCACTGATCAGCACCCAAAAGGATAGCCTCAAAGCCCAAATGGAAATGATTAGGAACCTAGCACCAATTTCTAACAGAGAACGTCAGGAATATGTGCTAGCTGCAGATCCAAAAAACTCCGCTACAATTGTCAATCTTCATAATCAAAACACCCAAGAATTGAAATCTTTTTTTACCCAAATTATGACCCATATGGGAAAGGAATCTGAAGGTCAGAAGGCTTTAATCAATGAAATCAAAACCCTTCAGACTTCCTCAATCAACTTCCAAAAAGAGATAGATCAACTCTTAAAGCAAAGTCTGATCGCTGAACTGAAAGACCTTTTCGATGAGATTGATCTGTTTTCTACAAGAGAAGGAAAGACTCTTTCTCAAATGCAGCCTGAAAGAGCTCAAAAGCTTCTATCTGAGTTGTCCAAGTGGATCGTTAATCCTCCTCATTCCAATCTGTTGAATGGATTTCCTGCTGAACCAGCTGAAGGAAATTCCCCCTATACGCATAAAAAATTAACAGCGTCAGAATGGGAAAGTCTCGAAGAAAGCATTGGGCATCTCCAAAAAAAATATCATTTACCTATCCGACAGGATTCATCTTTCCCACTCTTTAATATTTATGGTCTGGTTGATTTAAACCTCCTTAATCAGATTTTGGAACGCTATCTGAAGCTCCGCAAAGCATTTCGAGAAAATGGCGAAATCGTCGATAAACCTCTGGTTCAACATATTGACCAGGTGATTTATCTCTTTGAGACAAGTGTGAAACAGCCCCAATATATTATTGAAAGTATTATTTATACGGCTTGCTCTATGCATCAGAAAGCTATTGTCGAAATCGTTGAAACTGCTTCAAAGCAGATCGAAAGTCTCTCACAGAAAAAAGGGATGCAAGAAAAAGTTTATTCCTCTTTGATCGCCAATGAAAGAACTCCATTTAAGATCGCTCTTAAGCAGATGGATGCCATCTTCTGGCTGTTATATTCTTATGCAAAGTTTTCAAACCTCAACGAATACTATCTTGCTAAAATTAGGACGGAATATCCCTCAAAAAAATACCTCAGCTTTTTTGAAAACAGGGAGTATCTTCTTACTATCAGTCAAAATTCTAAGATAATGAGTACGTTTCCCTCTAATGTTTGCTTTGACACCACTGATAGTGATCGGTATGCGCTATTCAATGAGATAAAGAGAATTTGGTCGCGTCCTTTTGCGAACGATTTCCTTCTAAAGGAATTGAATCAAAAGATAAACGACCTTAAATTGCTTCATACAGGCTCTCCTCAGATTCAATCCATTCCACTTCAAGTCGACAATCTAGAACGCTCTTTAAAAGAAAAAAATCAAAAACTCGAAGCGCTTAAAGCTAGAATGGAGTCGCTGAGCAAAGAGTTTGCAGAACTAAAAAACAAACAAAATTCCTAGTACTTATGAGAGAGCTATATGGCGTTAACAAATGAATTCAGAGAACGTGATTTTCAATGGAATATGACCGCCTATAATGGTCTATATGAACTCATCGAAGATAATTATTTGTTTGATGATCCTCTCTCAAAATCCCTCCTTGGATGGGGTAAAAATATTTTAAAGGTTGAACCAAGCCAGAAGAAAGAATTCCAGAAGTTTTGGAATCAAATGGATCAGCCAATCAAGCATCTCGCCTTTGAAATTCTCGTTGATCCCCTTAGCCTTCAAGAAGATAATGGTCCGAAGACTCTAAACGTTCCTGTATTATTCAGAAAAAGGGTTTGGGAAGAATGGAGGCTGAAAGAGTGCTATCAGCTATGGAACCGCTCTCCCTATGATGGTGAACCCATTCATGAAGGAAGCGAACCCTTTCAACCACAACCTCATTTTCTAGCTGGAAAATTTATACAATGGATGAAAGATAACCATCTTGAAATCTCGTCTTCCCTTGAATCAAAACCAATCGAAACATCCACTGATGTGGTCTTACAGTCGGTAAACTCAGAAATCAGCTCTAACCTGGAAATTGAAAAGCTTCTTTCATATATCCAAAAGGCTCAATATGCCCTTCATTTTGAACAGTCACAATCGACCTCGAAGAAGTATGCAATCCTCTCCCAAATAAATAATGAATTCACTCTTCAGATGAATCAAAATCTAAATGCACAGAAAAAAATCGGGCAGAACAGATCGGACAACCACGAACAGCTTTTAAAGATCAGCACAGAGCAGTTAAAGAAAAATCAGGAGATAGCCGCAAAAATTCTCCAGCCTCAACTGGACTATACAACTTCGAATGTCAATGAAAGTTTCAAAAATAGGAACAACGCACAGGACGCTGTACAGAAACTGCAACAACAGCTCGCTGCCCTAAAAAAATAAACCTGCTGTAGGATGATTCCGGAGTGCGATTCTAGACACCTGAAATTATTTTTTTAGCTTCTTTTTAAATAAAAAGGGCTATTAAATCACAATTCCTTTTTCCAGGCTTCCGCTAAGCTGCGCAACGCGTTTGGAGTGCGCAAGGCCTCTTGCGCTTTGTTATGAGGTCATGACGTTTTTTTAGATGTATCAACGCGCATCATAACAAAGCGCAAGAGGCCTTGCGCACTCCAAACGCTCCGCGATATTTGGTCAGGTTGATATAAGGTCACTTATGGAATTGTCTCGCTGGGACTCAAATAATTTGTTGCCTGTTCCCATGGTTTGTGCCTCCGGCACAAACTGAAGCTGTCCAGTATCTTTCCAAAAAATGCTAAAGTCGAAACTAAGGAATGTTTTTTTAAACCAGAGCTTTGGATTACTATTTGACTATAGCATTTAATTCCTGGATGAGTTGCTCCATGATCTCTATGTTCATTGTATCTTGGCGGGTGTGATGTGTCAAAGTAAGGAGGTCCATGATTCCATAGTGCAATTCACAAAATTTATTGGCAGCCTCCGATAAATCAGCTTTCATTTGAGAACGATACCCCGTCTGAAACGAATGCTGGAGCTCTCGAATTTCATTGAGTGTCAACCCGGACGAAATTCCTTCAACTTTATATAACCCCATAAAATCATAGAGTTCTTCCGCAGGAAATAGAAGTGGGTTTTTATTGAAATCGATCCCCTTCATAACGGATTCTGTATCAACTAATCCCATTTTGCGTGAAGGAGTCCAAACATATTGAGCTGGATGAATATCACGAAGGCCGTAAACAAGGTTACCAGGATCCTTTATAAAGCTGCTAGCAATCTGATCGAGATAATCTTTATTTACATTGATGTTGGGTAAACCCATAGACTGGAGCCTTGATTCCAGAATAAAAAATTTTTGATCATGGATTTTTGCCATACCTTGGATCATTCGCTCTGTTTGACAAGAAGCCATCGACTTCATTTGGAGTTCTCCCAATACTTCACCGGAGATTCGACTTGCTTCGGTAAACTCATTTAAGAGCTCCTTGCGTTTTAATGATCCTTTGATTTCCTTTCCGATGTCGAAGAACATATCTTCAAATGTTCTTCCCTCAATAAATGTCTTTGCCATAAAAAACTCACCTGAAGATCTATCCATGCCCATAAAGAGGAATTTAGGCAGTTCTAGCTGAGATAACTTCAAGGATGTGAGCAACTCCAGGCCTACCACTTCATTGAGAATAGTTCCGGCTAGTCTTTGGCTTTTGACAATATAGGATTCCTTCCCATCAGTGAGTTTGATTACTCTTCTTGAACAATTAGCTGTAAAGTCCTTAAAGGAGTGAAGTTGAAAAGTCATATCTGTTGTCTGTCGATTGACCGCATTCCAAAATGATTGATCTCTGAATTTAAGATCGTAAAAGTCAGGAAAATGTTCGATAAGTTCTTTATTACTTGTATTTTTGTTCTTATATCCTATCGATTGGGTGGGCGCAGGCAGTTCCACCCCGCTTCCTTTCGGCTGGCTATGAGCTCCTGTCGTGTGCTTGAGTTCTGTTTTTTTAATGAGTTCAGGAGGAGGGATAAGCTCAGATCGTTTGTAGAGATTAGCTAAAGGCCTCAAAGCAAGAGGGGCTACAACCGACAGAGTAAACAGCTCTGTCGCTTCTAGAAGAAGGATGCCTCTGTATTTAAAATATTCATGCGTCCATTCCTTTGACATCCCCAAATTTTCGTAGATTGGAGCACGCCTTTCCATCGCTGCTTTTCTATTATTTTTTTCTGCCGTCACAATGCTTTGGATCGATGGATCAATATTTGCACTATAAAAATTTGATAGTGTCCGGATAACCTCTTTTACAGGAGGAACAACTTTTTGGCATGTACTAGAAACTGCTTGACACATCTTTTGTGTTTGGGGTGTACTGTTGCAGGCAGCATGAATGCCTTGCGCTGTTACGTTAGCTGCAAGGCCTACGCCCTTGAAGATTAACTCAAAAGCATCAAGGGAAAGATCCTTCAATGTCTCCACAACTAAACCAGCGGCTACAGATTCATACATATGCCCAAACTCATCTAGAGACACTTGCCTCTCAGGCACTGTTAATTCAGAAAGCTTTCTAGGAGGCAACGGATCCTTTGCCATAAGAGCCGAAAAATCTAGTTCTCCCGAGAAGTTGACCTGTCTCACTCTTTCTTGAAAACCCTTCTCATAATGAGAAACTTTTTTTCGTTTCTCCTCAAACTGCTGATTTTCAGGGAAAAATGTTTTCATTTCAGCATTCAGCATCGACAATGTATTCAAGGCAACCTTAGAGATCTCTTCAGAAGAATAACCCGAAGATGCCATGGATCTCATCATCTGATAGATCGTTCTAATTTGCTTCTCTAGCTTGCTTAAACAAGCAGTTTTTTTTACGTTGTCTAAACGTTTTGTTGCAGAACATGCCCAATAGTCGAAGGCTTGATCCACCAAATGTTGTATTTCCGGATCAATTTTGGATGAATCGAACACTAAAGCTGATTCAAAATGAGTATTTAGCGGATGAAAAGAAACATCAAGCAATTCCATTCTTTTATTCCTTCCGCTTCTCAACCATGGTTAAACTATCATCAATCATTTTTAATATGAATTCTCTTTGTAGCCTGAAGAAATCCGCCTGTTCATTTTGATTGATTGCAGAGGCGATAGTATCTAGAGCTTCTTGCTCATAAGTTTCATTGATGCTTACTATTCGATCGGACAATCTTTCGGCATGATCTTCACGCGTCAGCGACAGCCCAAGCAAACCTGTTCTAATCTCGATATCAGCTTGCATAATCTGTTGGCCTGTGGCTTGAGCTTGTTCATACAATCCACGGACCGGATCGGCATCTTGTTCTCGTTTTAAAGCCTCTTCAATAAATTTTTGATCCAGTATTGACATCTCATACTCATTTAAAAAATCCACTGGAGTATCATCTTTAGGTAAAAAATTCTTCATGATTTCTTGAATGCTTAGTTCAAGCTCAATTAATTCACTCATGATTACTGGGGTCGGCTCACTGCCTTCTGTAGGAAACATCTTTGTTCGAATCAGTGTGACAATTAAATCACAAAGATGATAAGCTGCATCTTCTCTTTCTTGGCCAGTTTGTGGATTCATTCCTCCCGAATGACGAAAGGCAACTTCCCATCCATTTAATATCTGCCATTCGTTGTGAAATAAAAGTGATTCTCGAAATCTGCTTAGAAGACCCTCAATTAGACCAGAAAAGTCTTGCCTTAGTAATACCTGCAGATTAGACTGTTCTCCAGTACGTTCAGGGTTTTGAGAACGTGTAGATTCCACAAAAGTAGATGTTCTTAGAGGCGACCACTCAGTTCTTATCATTTTGATTCCCTATTTAAAGTTTGAAAAAAAATTAGTTTGGCTTATATTTTGAATGACAATCTCTTTTACATCAAGTCAAATTTAACTCCGGAGGAATTATGTCCCTATTTCCATTATCTAAACATACTCCAAATATCTATCTAGAATCACAAGAAATAAACACGAGGGAAGATATTTATAATAAATTAGACATCATACTTGAAGAGGTTGACAATACTTGGAGCATAGCCATGAAAGCCAAACCTCTTGCCAATAAAGATAGAAATGAAGTGGCAGCTAGAATTAATAAGTTTGTGGGCGATTTTAAAAACCGAGTATTCATGTTTAGGTTTAACGTTATCTCTTTCTCTGATTTCGAATCTAGCAAGGAACGATTGCATTATATTATAAAGGATGCTCAAGATACCATTCAAAAGATCAAGAATGAATTTGAGGTCAACAAAAAAGAAAATGAAGCCTTTGCCAAAAAAAGGGATCAAGTCGCGTCTAATGAAAAAAAATTGCAAAACAAACTTAAGAATGACCTAGACTTATCTTTACCGCCAAAGTATTTTTTTAAGTAACCACACCTCATATACGCCTGCCTCTAAGGTAACCAGGCAGTCCGGCGACTTTAAATTTGGAGTTTAGAGAGGAAGAACGTATTTAAACCACTCCAGAGGAATTGGGGAGAACAGCAATGTGACCTAACGTGCCACTAGCAACAAGAGCATACTGAAAACAGCTGTGGCAGCAACCAACCTGCGACGATCAGTAAAGTAGTCTTCAACTTAAGGCGGCTTGACTTTTTGATTCCCTATTTAAAGTTTGAAAAAAATTAGTTTAGCATATATTGTGAATGGCAATCTCTTTTACATCTAGTCAAATTTAACCCCCGGAGGAATTATGTCCCTATTTCCAGTATCTAAATATACTCCAAATATCTATCTAGAGTGCCAGGAAGAAAACACGACTGAAAATATTCATGAGAAATTGAACATCATACTTGATGAGGTTGACACTACTTGGGGCATAGCCTTAAAAGCCAAACCTCTTGCCAATAAAAATAAACTCGAAGTGACAGCTAAAATTAACAAGTATGTGGCCGATTTTAAAAGCCGGGTATTAATGTTTAAATTTAATACAACCACTGATTACCAATTAAATAATGAGAGATTGTATTTTATTAAAAGGGATGCTGAAGATACTATTCAAAAGATCAAGAATGAATTTGAAGTCACCAAAAAGGAAAATGAAACCTTTGCCAAAAAAAGGGATCAGGTGGCGTCTTATGAAAAAAACTTGCAAAAGAAACTTAAGGATGCCTTTGTCGACTCTTGGCCGCAGTGGGTTGAATAAACCCACATCATGTAGGCCCGCCTCTACGGTAACAGGCCGTCGAGGCTGTGAAAAAATGAGCCCGCGCCTGTTTTTGGAGTGCGGCGACTTGTCGCCGCTTTCGTATAGCTCGACTTGTCGAGCTCTTTTGAGGGCATCGACAAGTCGATGCCTTTGAAAGCGGCGACAAGTCGCCGCACTCCAAAAACAGGCGCGGGCTCATTATTTAAATTTGGAGCTCCAAAATTAAAGTCACCGTTTAGAGAGGAAGAACGTATTTAAATCCGACTCCGCCGAAATTGGGGAGAACCGCAATGTGACCTGGCGTGGCGCTAGCAACAAGAGCATATTGAAAAACGGCTGTGGCAGCAACGCAACCTGCGACGATCAGTAAAGTGGTCTTCAAGTTAAGGCGGCTTGACTTTTTGCGTTGAGCGATTATGAGGCGTGTTTCATTGATCGCATGCTGAAGTTGGGTGTTCTCGCGGTGAACCTGCTTCATATCCTCTTTGCCTTTATCAAGCTTGTTGCTTAACTGCTGGCGTTTTTTACTCAACTCTTCAATTGTTTTTTCTAGATGTTCAATCTCTTGAGACACTTCTTGAACGCGGTTTGCTACCTGCCCTTTCATATCGTTAATGCATTTGATTTGAAGCTCTTTAAAGCGGTTCTGCTCCTCATTAATTTCTTGAAATGTCTCTCTTATGTCATTAGATATTTCTAGGTTTGCCCTAGCAATATGGTCGGTAAGCTTTTGTAGATTTTCATCGTATTTTCTTTGTTGGGCATCACGATTTTGTTTAATCTTGGCAAGATAATCGCTCCTCTTTTGAATAGACTCCTTTTGCTTCTCTTCATACTGCAAGATCAATAATCTCTTATACTTGTCTTCAAGATCGCTAGGATGTGTATAGGAACCCCATCTTTTTAGAAAATGAATGCATTCCTTCACAAAGGAGTGAGGTTGAGTTTTAAAAATCGCTGGATTATCCAGATCTCGAGGAGAGCGTTCTTGATATTCTTTAGAAAGAACACTTTGCAAGATCTTTAGTGAGTAGGAATTATAGACATGGCCATCGTTTCCTAAAACGGCGTCTTCATTCAAAGGAACGTTAAAAAAGTGATCATATAGAAGCTCCTGAAGCAGAGGAATAAAGGTTTGAATAATTTCTTGTTCGTTATCTGTCTTAATTAACGGCTGGAATTTATTTTGCCAGATATCCTTTACATCCATCGAAAGACTATCTTGCATTTGATTTTTTTCAATGATGTCATTGATCCAATCGACTTCGAGACGCTGTTTTCTTAAGGGCAGATAGTCCTTTTTTTCGGTAATGGTATAGGAAACGCCACTTTCAGGATGGTAAAGAGTAGATATTCGGTTCATAGTGTTCAATCAGACTTTAAATTTTGTTTTGCTAATAGCCATGCAAAGTTTATTTCCTAGTTGAAGAATCTGATCTGAATCAGGGTGTGTTGTCGGCATTTTTTGTAAAAAACTTTTTAACTCCAGGAGAATACTCTTTAATTCCTGCCGTCTCTTGATTTGGTTTGCCATATTCATCTCGCAGGCTTCTTGGTTACGTGTTAATTTTTCAATTTCATCATTTAAAATCTGAATCCTCTTAGCCAATAGTGGACGTTTATATAGAACAGCATCTAAAAAATCATTCTCAGAGCCTGCGGTACAGGCCATCTGGCTTTCTTCGATCAAAGAGCTGGCAACGTCATGAATCTCTTTCTGCTTTCCTTTTAGCATGCCCAATACCACTGGCTTTCTTTCTTGATAACGCTGCTGATTTTCTTCGCATAGTTTTTGAATGATCGCCTCCGGGGTCATTCCTTTGCGGCGCATCTTTGCAAAAGCTATTCTAGCTTCCATTTCCGCAACATAATTGGAATAGGGATTAGATTGAGATGAAAGAGGATCCATTTTAAAACTCCTTGGCATTTTACTAAGCGCAATGAGTATGACAGAATCTCTTTAAAAATGATAGTTTTATAAACAATCAGCAGGAGTTCTCAATCATTCTTTTTTACTACCACAGAGCCCACAGAGAATACAGAGAAGAGGATCCCTGCTCTTGCCCTTGCCTCTACCCCCTCTGTGTTCTCTGTGGGCTCTGTGGTAATAAAAAGAAGGAGTTCTCAATCATTCTTTTTTACTACCACAGAGCCCACAGAGAACACAGAGAAGAGGATTCCTGCTCTTGCCCTTGTCTCTACCCCCTCTGTGTTCTCTGTGGGCTCTGTGGTAGTAAAAAGAATCAATGTGAACCCGTAGGAGTTGCATTTCTCGCAGGCCTGAAACCGGTAAAAACATCCGAATACCCCTGCGGAAGCAAAAGCCTTTCAGAAACTCTAACGCCGGCAGCAAGGCTGTCATAGCAGCCCCCTTTCACGACATGTTCTACTTGAGACAAACTCGGATTTGCTGGTGCAACCCATTCCCAAACGTTCCCGCTCATATCATAGGCACCCACAGGGCTCCGTGCATCGTGAGTGCGAATCTGTTCGCGATCTTGTGTCGCTAATGGTAAAAGGTTGTCTCCATTATAAAAACCCACGGGTGTGGTCATGACGCGTATCTGATGAATCGGCTTGGTCTCATCCTTGTAATTAGCCCAGCTTCTGCTGATTTCGTCGCGGCTGAACCCATATTTGTATTTCTTCAAGGGTTCTCCTTCCTTAGTCACAGCCATGCCTGCAGCCTTTTCCCACTCAGCTTCAGTTGGAAGGCGATATCCATTGTCTTCGCAATACTGTCTAGCACCTTCCCAAGTTACCTGAATGACAGGATGCTTCTCTTTGCCGGGAATCACGCCGAAAATCTTATTGTGAAAGCTGATTTGAGCAAGAGGATCGGCCTCCAATGTCTTCAGCAGCAGATCTCCTTTAAGATTTAAGACTTGTCCAGGATGGGCTGGATCCAATTTTATCGCCTGTTTTTTCAACAGATTATTCAACCAATCCGCATACTGCAAATTGGTCACAAGATAGGTGGAGATCTCAAAAGCTTGTAAAAGGACTTCTTTTGCGGGATTTTCATTTTGCTTATTATCTTTGAAAGGATCTCCGACGATTACCACACCTGCAGGAACCAGTAAAAATGTGGTAGGGGTAATTGTTTGGGAGGGTTGAACCATCCCTGCCTTTGATTCGGCTCCCTTTTTCTTCTGTTCAAAATCAAAAAATAGTGTTTGAGGAAATGTAGATTTGATGCTCACAAGCTCAGGAGCAGGTAGGAAAACGTCTTTTGGCATATCTGGAAGTGCCACAGGCGTGATTGAATAGTCCCCTTCAGGAAGCTGAAGCACTTTAGATCGGTTGAAGACCTCTTCTCTAAATGGAATTGCGGTTGTATCTTGAGGAACAAATTGCAATGCAAAATGACTTAAATTACCGCGAATGGTTAAGCTGCCTTTGATATTATAGGTAGCTTCCGCCTCAGAGGTGGCGCCCGGTTCCACAAGAATAGAGACAGGGGCAGGGGGAATATAGAGCTCCTTGTCACTACTGGAAAACTCGACAGTATAATGACCAGGCTTTAAACGGGTAAATGTATGAGATAGCCCCTGAGAATCGGATATCCGCTCACCACGGCTGTCTATAAGAGAAAAAATCGCCTGTGGGATATTAGTCCTTACAAGAATCTGACCGGGTTGCAAATTAACATTTGGAGAAGGAGGCGGGGATAATGGAACTCCCACTCCAATTGGAGGAACTAGATTAAGGATCTGATCCTTTTGCAGAAGAATGTTCTGCGCAATGGGAGACTGTCCAGGGAAGGTGTAAACAATTAAATAGGGCCCGCTATCAAGCGGACCGCTTTTCCATCCGAGATAGCCATTCACCGGCTGCAGTGTTACTTCAAGAGGAGGTCTCTCTCTATCAGGCATAAAACTAATTGACATATGCATAGGCTCATTGAAGGGAACAGGCCCCGCATCTATCTGCAAGTATCCGATATCTTTTTGGTAATATAACTCCACAGTGATATTTTGATCGGCATAAACATCAAAATACCCTTGAGGTGCCGTGCTTAACGTGTAACCGGGTACATCTTGAGCATCAACAAGATAGCCGTAGCCTGGTCTTATGCTCGCATTGTAGATCGAGCCATTCCCGCTAAAAACCACTCGATCATCTTTAAGTATTCGCCATCTAGTGGGAAGATTCGATGTCACAGAAAGATTGGCATACCTATAGGGCACAATGGGAGGATAATACCAATTCGTATAGATAACGGCAAATTTCCAAGGGTAAGAAAATGGAAACCATCTGACAGGCTTCTTGCCTCCCTCGTCCGTTAAGTTAATCACCTGTTCGACTTTTACAATACTTTTCTCGCCTAAAGTAACCTCCTGAGAAGGAATGGTTTCTATTACGGGAACAGAAGAGGGAAGTATGAATTCAATACGATACTTGCCTAAGGGAAGATGTGAAATCACCACTGTGCGTTCTTCACACGTATGAGAAGTACGGACATACTCCTCCTTTTTCGGGTAAAGCGTCCTTTCCTCAGCTTCATTAATCAGCCAAAAATGAATTCGATCGAGCATACTGCCCTTTTGATCGGTTTGATAGGTCACAATAATGGTTCCCATCTCTCTGCTAAGAGAATACTGAGGAGAAGAGGACCGAATTTCTTGCTCCGAATGTATTTGGGAATAGGGATAATAAACAAGAAGCAGAAGAGCCATGACCCATCGATAAAACTTCATATCAAACTCTCCCCTCCAGGAATTTTTGTTTCTTCCGACCTTATAGCAGCTGTTCAATTAAATTTTTATATATACCGGCATTTAGTTAAAAATTCTCATTTGGACTGCGAAAGCTCCCACTGTCCAAATGAGAATTTTTAACTAAATGCCGGTATAATTAACCTATAGACGTCCGACAGAGAGTGAGGGCATACATCCGAGCAGGATAACCGCGCGCGAGTGTCAGGGCGCATTGCCTTAATGTGGCCCCGGATGTTAAGACATCGTCGACAACTAAAATCACCTTATCTTTTACACAAAATCCTTTTTTCATTACGAAACAGCCATCCCTGAGCTGCTGTCGTTGACCTAAATTAAGATTCGCTTGGCTAAAATCGCCATGAAGTCGGCGCATCGGCTGACAGATTTTTGCTCCTAAAAGCTTACCCAATTCTTCTGCAAGAAGCTCGCTTTGATTATAGCCTCGCTCAAACCAGCGGACTAGTGTCTGGGGGACAGGAATAATCATATCCGGCAAAGGCCAATTTAAGCTGAGCCATTGAGTGAACAGGAAGCTTCCTGCACCTCTTGCTAAATAGGGCTGATCCTCATATTTCATTTTTTTTATCAAGCTCGCCGGCGGTCCCTCATAATCAAAAACCGACGCGACTGCAGAGTAGAATAACGGAAACTCAAGACACCTGCGGCAAATAGTATTTGTGGGGCTTTCTTCAAAACAGTATTCGCAGCGTTCCCTAGGGTCAATCACAGTCAAAAGCGAAGCACAGTTCTCACAAAAAACAGCCGATGAGGCTGCAAGGGGAAATTCGCAGTGTAGGCAACGTGAAGGAAATACAAAATGAAAAAACGACTCCTTCAGCTGTTTTAAGTATTCACGGCATCGTTCTTTGACTCTCAAGAAAACCTCGATGCTTTTTAAAATTCTGGTAAGTGATTGCATCAGGGTCAAATGTGTCGCCTGCTAATTTGGAATACATCGAAAGAATCGCCTTGGTAAAACGCTCGGATATATCTCTAGGGTACTGCTGTTTAATCCAATAATCAATTTTCCAAGCGACTAGAGCAAGATCTTTTTTATATATTTCTTTGTTTTTAATCCTCGGATCTTCAGATATCTTCCCGACGTCTAAATGAAAAGGCTTCTCTCCGACAAATCCGGTATTTTGCATCACCCCATGATCGCGATCGTATAGTCCCTTCTCATACTCGTCCACATACATCGACAAGATTGCAGCTATGGATTCTTCTGCCCTTATCCAATTTTCTTCGTTGATCAAATGCTCTAAGCGAGACCGGAAGGCTTCTCCTTTTCTTTGCAGAAGAAAAACAGTTTGATCTAAATCAATGGAATGGATCAATCCCAATTTGTCCTCAAGTTGAACGGTCTGCTTTAAATAGGTTGTTGGAGATAAGTGAAGATAGATCAACTCAGCAGCGTCTCTATCTTTTTGATAGGCTAAATGATAGGCATCAAAAACGCCAATCAGCTTTTTTTCCTTACGGTTGCGAACAGCTTCACGATATTCTTTGATGTAGGGGATGGAGGGCAGCCAATCAATCCACCAGCTAGGTTTTAAATGCTTGAACTTGAAGAACTTAATCACATACTGCCCATCCTGACTTTTAAAGGCATAGGATTGAGCCCCCTTTCCAATATAGATATACGGTTGCTTCAATAGCCCTTTCAGTCTTTCCAGCTCGAGTTCTGATGGATCTTCTGTCTTCCATTTCTCTGCAAATTTCATTGGATAATTATACTGGATATTGGCTTCGCGAAAATCATCCGTCAAAGAATAATATATCCTAACTAATGCAATGGCAGCTACGAGAACAACAAGACAAAAAATAAAGAGTCTGGCTTTCACCCATTTCGACTGCCCATTCTGCTGCATCCCTAATCCTCTTGTTGTTATTTCCCGCAAGGCAATTCACAAACCTGAACTTTGTTTCTTTGCGTCTTCGTGTTTTGCGCAGGGCTGTTTCACAACATATCTATTGACCTTCTCTGTGTTCTCTGTGCCTCTCTGTTTCAAAAACAAGGTGCGATCGATGCTGGCATCTGTAAGTATTTGAAACACAGAGGGACAGAGAACACAGAGAAGGTCAATAGATATGTTGTGAAACAGCCCTGTCTTTGCGTTGAATTCTCTATCATCAGCGGAAACGAAGAGTTGAAATTATACGTCATTTGAAGATTGTCTTCAAGGACTCACCTCTTTCACTACTAAATTCAAGAATTAAATGGATTCCAATTGATTTTTGAGATTTGATTATTTTTTGTTGTCAAGAGAGTTGATTTCGATTAGAACACAGTTAAAGATCTAATGTTATTAAACCTGGAAAGGCTTCTATGAGTGCAAAACCTCCCTCTTCTCTGATTGTGAAACAGGTACAATCACCCCAGCTTGCGCAGGGGTTAATGATGACAGAGCATATGCAGCAAGCGATTCAGGTGATGCAGCTGCCGGTCATGGAGCTCACTGCCTTTATCGAGGAGCAGGTGGCAGATAACCCATTATTGGAGATCCTGGATGAAAATAATCTCAAAAATAAATCCACTAAAGAGGAACCTGATGAACAGAATGATGAAGAAAACAAAGAATTCTCTTTCGAGGAGATCGATTTAAGTCTCTTAAGCCAACTTGAAGGCGAATTCCAGGAGAACTACTCAAAGCTTGAAGAGATCAACAGCCACCTCACTGAAGATGATGAGAAATTGCAATCTTTTAAGGAATCTTTAATCTCTTCGAGTCCTACCCTCTACGAAAAATTAATACAAAATGTCCGCGAAGAGGCTTCTTCAGAAGAAGATATCGAAGCTGCGGAAATTCTTATCGGATATCTGGATGAAAAAGGGTTTTTATCCACTCCTTTAGAGGAGATTGCATTGTTGCATGACCTTCCCTATGAAAGATTGAACCGTATGCAACTGCTCATTCAATCAATCGAACCCTATGGCATCGGAGCTCATTCCATTCAGGAGTGCCTCCTCATTCAACTAAAAGCTCTTGGAAAAACCAACTCTTTATCCTATCAGATCATTCAAAATCACTATGAAGAACTTCTGCATAATCGCATCCCTATCATTCAAAAATCAACAGGAAAGCCCTATGAAGATATTCAAGTTGCAATCACTGAAATCTCAAAATTAGATCTTCATCCTGGATTAAATTTTTCCAAAAAGGTGACACAAACCATTATTCCCGATGCAACAATAAGAGAAGAAAAGGGTGAACTTCTTGTGGAAGTAGAACGTGATTATGCCCCCTCTATCGGCCTTAATCGGCATTACCTCAAACTCTTGAAGGATACCACGCTTTCGACTGAAATTCGTCAATTTATCAAGCATCATCTTGTCTCTGCACGCTGGCTCGCGAGAAATCTACAAAATCGTTATTCGACTTTAGAAGAAATTGCTCAGATTATTGCTCGAACTCAACGTGACTTCTTTATGCAGCTGGAGGGACAACTGTCTCCAATGACAATGCAAATGGTTGCCGATGAGCTTGAACTGCATGAATCTACGATCGCACGCACTGTTTCAGGAAAGTATTTAAATACTCCCAAGGGTGTTTTTCCTCTAAGAACTTTCTTTACCAATAAATATATTTCCAATGAAGGAGAGGAGCTTTCCTCGAAAACAATCAAGGAAACAATCCATGGCATTATTAATCAAGAAGATAAAAAAAAGCCGCTTTCAGATGCAGAGATCTCTTCTCTCCTAAATAAAAAGGGGATTAAGTGTGCAAGAAGGACAGTAACCAAGTTTAGAACGATGCTAGAGATTGGCAATACCCAACAACGAAAGAAATTTTGAGAGGTGCGATTGGAAAGCAATACTCAATTTTCACGATCATTTTTTGTAAACAGCTGCTCCTTAGCTTCTATAGCTACTGCGGAACAGGCTAGTTCACTCTTAGAATTGCGTGATAAACTAACTAAAGTGGATGAAAGCTGCCTCTACTACCATTTTTGGGGTGCGCGAATGTATCCACATTTTGTTCAATCCGAACACCACAACGATTTTGCCAGCTGGGTATATCACCGCCTGCATGACCATGTTCTAGCTGAAAGATTAAGCATCATCGACCCCACAGAGTTTAATACCCTGGATGCCTTACGGCAAGAGGTTATAGAAACAATTGATAGACGTCTGGATGACTATGAAATTGTTCACTGGACTAAACGAGAGGATCGATTTCATTTTATCTGCACTTCAATTATTATTTTTGAAAGCTCTCTCGTCATCGAACGTCCTCAAGATTTACCCTCCGTTATCCCCATGATGTCTCCAGGAAGTATATTTTACCATTTTATAGATGCACGTATGCGCACATCTGATAAGATGGATGACTTTTCCGTCTGGTTAGAAACTTTTGGTGATGCATATAAAGATTTGGTACAAAAAATTCAAGCAATAGATCCCTATTTCCTTTCTCTAAGCCAACTAAAAGATGAATTAGCAGAAGTGATAAAAGGAGATTTCATCAGTCGAGGCCAGCTATGAATCAGCTATTAGAATCTTATAAGGAAGCCGTAGGCGCAGATATCTTGCATGAGTTGTCTCAGTTGGCAAGAGTTTTAAAGGGAATGAGGATCGTTCATGTTAATTCGACAAAAACAGGCGGCGGCGTCGCAGAAATTCTGATGACAATGACGCATTTAATGACCGCATTAGGCATTGAGACCCATTGGGAAGTCATTAATGGAAATGCGGATTTTTTTGAATGCACCAAACAGTTTCACAACACCATCCAAGGCTTGAAGAAGACCATCATTAGACCAAGTCTCCTCAAGGCCTATGAGGAGACTAATGCAGAAAATGCGGAACATCTCCGCCCTATCTTAGAAAACGCCGATGTGGTTTTTATTCATGACCCTCAACCTGCTGCTTTAATTAGCCACTTTCCAAATCGAAAAAATAAGTGGGTTTGGCGCTGTCATATTGACGCTTCCACCCCAAATCGAGCTGTCTGGAAATATTTGAGAAATTATATTTCTCAATTTGATGCAAGCGTATTTTCTCTAGCTGATTTTGTTCAGCCCCTTCCTCACCCGATCTATCTTATTCCACCTAGTATCGATCCACTTACAGAGAAAAATAAAGATCTGCCCAAAGAAGAGGTGGATATGATTTATAATAGGTTTGGAATTGACCCCGACAGGCCCATGATTTTACAGGTTTCACGCTTCGACTATTTTAAGGATCCTATAGGAGTGATAGAAGCTTATAAACTAGCAAAAAAGTTCAAACGCGGTCTTCAACTGGTTTTAGCGGGAGGCGGCGCCCCAGATGATCCAGAGGGCGAAATCGTGTTGAATGAAGTTAAAGCGGCTGCAGCCTCCGATCCCGATATTCATGTGCTCTTCCTACCGTCTGATTCACATAGGACCATAAATGCTTTACAGCGCGCTGCAGACATCGTTCTGCAAAAGTCACTGAGAGAAGGTTTTGGACTATCTGTGACCGAAGCACTTTGGAAAAAAAAACCTGTCATTGGCGGAAATTGCGGCGGCATCCGCCTGCAAGTCTTCAACCACCATACAGGATTTCTTGTGGACACTCCAGAGGGAGCTGCAGAACGTATTCGCTACCTCCTTCAAAATCCGCATCTCATCCATGAAATGGGCGAGAAGGGACAAAGATTCGTTTATGAAAACTTTCTCAGCACAAGACACTCGAGAGACTATCTTACGTTAATTATTTCTCTCTTTCATCCCACCAATAATCGCAGATTTGAAATTCATAATATCAATGGAAAATAAATTGCAAGGATTCCTCTTTTTGTGTTCAAATATGAGTTGGACAAAATGGACGAAATGAGACAATTGCAAAAAGTTAGTCGATCTCGTCCAACTCATATTTTATCGTACCGAGCTGCTCAATGCCACTTTTTGATAAAAAATTAGCCTCTCTCCTTCTTTTGTTTACCGCCTCGCTTCTTTTCCTACCAAAACTCAATTTGCTCACCATGGGATCCGAAACTGCAGGCCTTCGTATCGATGATTTAATCTTGCTTGCTTTCAGCGGGATTCTTCTCCTCGCACATTATCTTCTACGGCGACGTTTGACTACCTATGAAATATGGATCCTCGCTTTAACGGGATTTTCGCTTTTCTCCTACCTGTCAAACGTGTTTCTTGTTCAATATGGATCTCTTAAAATCAACGCAAACCCTCTCTATGCGCTGCGGCTTTTAGAATACTTTTCATTCTTTTACATCGGAGCCATTGCTGCAGAATTAGGCCTGGGTCGAAAAATTATTTTTGCCTTTTTTATCTGGAACATGGCTCTGATGGCCCTGCAAAAATTAAATTTAATCGGAGCTTTGTCGGTCGAAGGCTACAGAGATGACGCTTCAGCACGTGTCCAAGGGATCGCCTCTTTCCCTTCTGAAATGGGCCTTATTTTAAATCTTCTCTACTGTTATATAGTTTTCGACTCCACTCCAGCTACGTTCCTCTATAATCGCTTAAATGCTCATAAATTTCGGTATCTTATTGCTGATCTTGCGCCGTATGGTTGGTTTACCCTCTTCGCCATTCTCATTACACTCACAGGAAATCGAATTTCTCTTGTCGCATTGATGCTCTGCTTCCTCTTTCAAATGCGAATCTTTTTGAAAAAAAGCCTGTTAAGGGTGTTTTTTGCGACTCTGATTTGTCTTCCAATAGTGTTGGGAGTAATTACAGTGGGAATAGTCTATTCCGAAGCTATTTCAACACGCAGCGAAAGCTTGTTTTCCTGGAAAAATATCGAACTGGCTTCAGTGGTTTGGGACGGCATCAATTTGGAAACAATGGATAACGAAAGCGAGGTTGTCACTGCAAAAGAATATGATATGAGCTGGTGGATGCGCATTCATAAGTGGGTCTATATGACCAAAATGTTTGTTTATCACCCGGAATGCTATTTGCAAGGTCTCGGACCAGGCACTTCAGGCGCTGCCCTTGACGGTGGAATACTTAGAATTTTCGTTGAAATTGGTTTCATTGGATTCTTCATATTTTTTTGGGGAATGCAAAAGATTCGAAAAATCAATCTTCAGTTAAAATGGATGGTCTTCTCATTGTGGGTTAATATGATTTTCTTTGACGCCTATCTTGCATATAAGGTGATGAGCCTTCTCTTTTTTGTTGCCGGAGATAAATATACTCTGTTGATTCAATCCTCACCCCCACCAAAGCGACTAGCCTTCAATGCAACTTATAGCTCTTGATGAAAATAGGCGTCTTATCCATGCCTCTCAGGCTCTACGTCAACAGGCCTATTCTTGTCTGGAATGCGGCAGCGAAGTCAGGCTGAGGGGCGGGAAGCAGCGTCAGTTGCATTTTTTCCACATGGAACCGAATAGGATCTGTCTCCAAAATCAGAAAGGCCCTATACATATTTATGTGCAACATTTTCTCTATGAAAATCTCCCTACCGGAGATTGCCAACTTGAATACCGCTTTCCACAAATAGCAAGAATCGCAGACGCCATCTGGATCTCTAAAAAAATTGTTTTTGAAATTCAATACTCCCCTATCTCTCCAGCAGAAGTCAAAGCAAGGAATGAAGACTATCGAAAAATAGGCTGGGAGGTCGTCTGGATTCTGCACGAGCATCATTTTAACCAATATCTGATCACATCAGCGGAAGAGGAGTTAAGGACTCATACGCACTATTTTTGCTCCTTTAACGCTTTGGGAAAAGGCGGCATTTATGACCAATATCAATGGATAGAGGAGGGAAAAAGAAAAATCCGGTTAGACCCTCTTCCCATTAATATCAGAGCCCCTCAAAAAATGGCTTTGGGACAACATTTCGACAATTATTTATTAAAAAAAAAGAGAGCTGCCTGGAAATATTATTTCGAAAATGACCTAACTCATCTTTTTATAAATGATCCCAAAGATGCCTACATTCAAAAGGTTCTTGAAATAGAGGCTGCAACAAAGAAATCGCATTTTAAAATATTTGTGGATACCCTCTCCTCCTTTTATAACACATTGAAATCTTACTATAAGCAAATATTCAGGTATTTTATCGAAAAAACATGCCGGTAACAGATTTAAAAAGCAGAAAAAATATTATCGCAAAGAAGCAAAGGAAATAATAAATTTAAATGAGGATTGAAGAACGCATATCTGGAAAAATTGAATCCAGCTGCATATTCGAATTAAAATTACAAATTACAAATTATTGGTTTTATTTAGGTTTTTAGGTTTAGGTTTTTAGCCTGTTAGCCGTTAAATAGAAATTTCTTGAAAAATTATCTTTATAAACGTTATAATAGTAAAAACTAATATAATAAAACTTAAAGAGGATAATATGAACACAATTACTCCCTTTCTTCCTTATATCTATGCTTCCGTACCCGCAATAGGAGTCGCGACTTATATTGTTGATATGTTTACTCAAAACGAACTAGCAGATGAAAAACTAATTCGAAATACTCCTAATGAAATTTTTGTAAAAGAACATACTGAGAAAGTGGCGCAAAAGATGGGCTTTACAAAACCAATACGGATTGCCAGAAGCTGGACTCCAGCAAACCCACTAGCAAATGGACGTTTCCATGCCGTAGGAAGTGCTATACTTCCTGGACGATGCGGCTTTACTACACCTTATCTAGAATACATCCCTAGGAGCGAAATAGAGGTGGCTATAGCACACGAGCTCTCTCACATTCAAGCAAATGACGAAATAACAATGCCCTTGGTCGACCTTATCGTAGGAGTAGCTGTAGGCATCCTCCTTGGGTACCTAGACTTTTCTTCTACTGCAGCTTTTGTCGCTGGCTGCATAGCCTTCGTGATTGAAGCTCCAATCGTTTCTAGATGGAGAGAAAGAGAAGCAGACAGAAACGCTATGAAATACTGTTCTGAAAAAGCTAAAAAAAACATGCTAGCACTTCTTGTAGAATCAAAAGAAAAGGGTCATGACAAAAGAAGGCATGGTTTTCTCCTCGATATACTTCAACCCACTGTTGATGATAAAATCAAAATCATAAATGAGTCTCTTGAGAGCGAATCCAAAAAGGATTAGCTATCCGGCGTGATTACCTATACAGATTCCCTTGATATTATAAAGTTTTGTGCGGATGAAATTACATACGATGCTGTGATTCGAAACTTGGAAATTATCGGCGAGGCCGCAAAAAATTTATCTGAGGAAGTGAGATCCTTTTAAGTCGTTATGAGACAATTGCATAAGCAAAAAGACCTCTCTAGAATCATTTTTTTGCAAAAAAAATTAAAAAATTTCGCGAAAATGCGATTCCAGACACCTGAAATTATTTTTTTTAGCTTCTTTTTAGATAAAAAAGGGTATTAAATCACAATTCCTTTTTCCAGGCTTCCGGCTAGGCTGCGCAACGCGTTTGGAGTGCGCAAGGCCTCTTGCGCTTTGTTATGAGGCCATGACGTTTTTTTTAGATGTATCAACGCACGCATCATAACAAAGCGCAAGAGGACTTGCGCACTCCAAACGCTCCGCGATATTTGGTCAGGTTGATATGGTGTCGTTATTGTCGTTTTTAATTCATTAAACCAGTCTAGCTGAGTGAAAGTAAACATACCCGATATGACCCGAATGATCGCGTATTTTCAGCCATTTTCCGCCTTGTAGCGACTCCAACACTTCTATCTTAGTGCCAGCAAGAATAGGCACTTTAGCAATTAAATTCGCCCGGTAATCCGGTGACTCATAAATCCCTGTAGATTCTATTACAATACCAAAAATGGGACTGAAATAGAATGCATAAAGCAAATAGAGAAAGGCTACGCACGAAAGTCCCGAGAGACTAAAAATCAGCCGTTTTAGCCAAATATGAGGCGAAGCAAACCAAAACAGGGTTGCGGTCAATAAGGCGAAAAGAATCCAGAAGAAAATCATTTCTACCTGTGAAAATGATAAATAGGCTTGGGGATTAAATTTTTCAAAAAATGAGATTTTTTCTTCCGGCAGTTTTAAGGTGGCTCTGATGACCTTTAATGCGTCTTTAATCGTCTGATTACCCGGTTCTTCATTTAAAGCCCGTTCATAATAGAGAATAGTCAAAGGGAATTCCCCAAGCTGATAAAATACGTTTCCAATGGCTTCATTCAATTGAGATGAAGGGTTGTTGAGTTGTCTTTCCGCCTCCAAAAACTTACTTAATGCTAGATTAAAGGCATGATTTCTTTCTAAATAGTCATTGGAAGTAAGCGCTTGTTTGAAGGCATCCTGCGCTTGATGGATCAAAAGGTCTGCTGAATCTTGACTTGCCACCATATTTCGGTTGGGTAAGCAGATTAAGAGCATCATGCAGATAAGTTTAGAAAGCCCTAACATAGATCTCATAGCTTTTGCCATAAATTGTTCCATTCCACAACCACCTTCTCAACATTCATTTCTGCATGCCCATATTGAAAGCTTTCCAACTCAACCATAAATTTCTTAATCTCATTTGTGAGCTTATCGTCAGGCCAAAAATCATAGGGTTCATCTACATCGGGAATTCGTTTGGTCTCATGAAGCTTTACTTTTAAAGCAAAGACCATCTTCGCAAAAAGCCTTTCAGGTGAATCTCTGCGAGCTTTCATAACCTCATCATAATAATGATCGCTGGCATGCAAGAGAACTTGTTCTTTATCTGCTGATCTCGCTATATATTTTTTCATCCCCCGCTTAAGTCCATATCCTATAGGAATAAAAAGAAGGAACCAAAAAGGGGTAATCGATCTTCGTTCTCTGATCTTGCTAACAACAACATGAGGAGTGTCAATGAGTGGGGAAACAGGCCACTTAGCTGAATTCCAAACAACATTTCTGGAAAAATCATCCAAAATTTCTTTAATAAAAATACTTTCTTCTTTTCCACTTCTTTCTTCCACATGAATGGGAATCGATTCAGTGTGAAACACCACATACTTTTGAGTTTTTGGGTCAAATGAAGAAAGCTCAATGGGTGGAATCGCTTCAATAAACGTGTTTAAAGGAATCAGTTCGATATCAAAATATTTGATCTCACCTCGGATAACTCCAACAGGAGGGAGATCGCTCCCTTGAAAGAACCCGCTAAAACCCGGTTGACAGGAGAGTGTGGGAAACTGAAAATCAAGTAGATTGTCAATGCCGCTGACTGCTATTTTTAAATTAATCTGCTCTCCCACAACCACTTTAGAGAAATCTTTCTCTATCGTTGCCTGCACTTGGCCTAAACCGCCATTGAATGATCCAGGCATATTCTTTGGGAAGAAGGGGATTACATCTATCGTCACACTCGGAGCTTCTGACACAACCGATTGGTTTGAGTAGATTTTATTACCACTCGCATCCAGATCGTAAAAGTTACCCTCAATCATCGATGGACCCAAATCAAAATGACCAATACTCGACGCCTGCACATTCTGAGTGATCTTCTGGACTGTTATGTTTCCTTCTTGGTAATTTTCTATATGAGCGTCTCCGATTCGTTCAAAATGTTTAGGATGAAATAGGGGAAGAACCGATTTCGTCAAATCAATACTATGGTTATAAAAAATATAGTAGATGAAGGATAGTTTTTGTCCTGGATATACTGTGGTGCCTCCTTGAACTTTGACATCCAGCTTTAAAAACATGGGGGATGATTGCGACGAATGTGCGCTTGAAGAATATTGTGAAGCTGAAGCAGGTGCAGGTATAGACGCTTGAGGTGGTATAGATGCTTGAGGTGGAGCTGTAGAAGTTCCTTGGTTCACTTGATATGCTGAAGGAATCGAATGAATTTCCTTATTACCTACTTTAACACTAATGGAGGGTAATTCATAAATCCCTTCGCTTTTAGCAGGCATTTCGAAATTATAAATGGATACAAGAGTGGGACTGTCAGCGCTCAAACTGACATCTTTCACATATGTAGTAGAAAGAGGGTTTTTCCCCAATTTAATAGAATCAACATCAATTTTTTCATTTTTTTCATGTGTAATAAGAATCATGCCTGAAATTGGACTCCCAGCCTTTGCCTGCGAATCCTTAACCTCAGCTTCAATCTCAGCAGCCTCAACACTCCAAAATAAAGGGATAGATAGAAGAATGGCCATGAGAAGAATTTTTACCATGTATCCTCCAATCCTTTCATGGGCGCCTTATGGGCCTGATCTTGAGCTTCCATCTCTAGAATAAGTCTCAAAACATTATCCATATTCTTTGGAGTATTCTCTTGACCCGAAGAAGACTCCGGTGATGGCTTGGGTGGATTTTTAAGATAATAGTAAGCTCTCACAAACTCCATAAGCTGCTCCTGCTGGAAGAAATAGATGTTTTTCCAGTTCGGCTCCGATTTGGCTATCTCGCTTTCAATCAATGCCACCAGCATCCTTCCATTTTCAAAAGCAGGGATCACTTGAGGCCAAGGTTCCTTTTGACAGCGTTTTTTGCTAGAGGAGTCATCAAACTGTTTTTTTTCTGTTTGAATAACTGTCTCATAAAATAATGGAATCTGCTCAACTATATGCTCATAATCTTGTTTAAGAAGCGAGACTCCTTTTTCCAAATCAGGTTTGTTAGTCGCATGCAGTTGTTTAGAAAGCTCTATCGTCTTCTTGAGCCCGTCTATTATATCGACCAAATGAGACTCTACAGGATCATCTGAACTCGCTTTGATGTTTAATTCCTTATCCAATTTCTGTTTTGAAGAGTCAATTTCTTCTTTGATGTAGGTTTCAATCGAATGGATTAATGAGGAGGGCGTGCATACATTTGAGGGGTTCTCGATTGTCTGAATATGACAGTCAATTTTTTTCCATTGCTCAATCAGTTCCAAACCTTGTTCTAGAAGCGAGTTTTTTCTGATTGCATACGCCGGATCTTGTTTGATTGAATCGTCATTGGCTAAAGAGATGAGTGCAATCGTCTTATTTAATAAAAGATCTTTTAAGAAGAACGGCGAAAGAACTGTCTCTAATTCAATTTTCTCAAAATAGACCAGAGACTCTTTCCATAAATTTTGATGAAGTTTCAACGTTCCCTGGTCATAATAAAGGATGGCGCGTTGCCAGTCAGGTAAGGCTTTTCCAGCTAAATCTTGAAATATCTCATCGGCCTGCTCGTAACTATGCCCCTGAGCAAGCGAAATGGCCAATAATCCCTGGCTGACGCTGTCCTCTTCAGACATGAGGACATTTTGGAAACAGAAAAGGCATGAGAGGATAGCCAGGAACTTCATCATTGTTCATACCTTGAGATTATCAACACTAAAGGAAGGAGAAGGAGAGCAAGTCCTAAAGGCACTTGAAAATAGCGATCGGACGTCAGCTTCCCGATTTCAGAGGGGCGATATCTGCTTTGAGTGAGTTGAATTTTGTCCTCATTCTGCATATCCTCCGTAATCTGATCAGCCAAATGAGTCGCCACATTCCAAGACGTATCGCTGTTTCCATTGATATATTGGCCATGGCCCTTATTCGCCAAAGCTTCCAGAAGTGAGGGATCTAACTTTGACAACACCTCATGCCCCTCAAATTTAACTCCAGGAATGGGTTCAGGCTGGTTTGAACCTAACCCCACAGTATAGATTTTAATGTTCGATAAAAGCTCATCAGGGATTGCATTAAGGATTTGTTGGGTTAACTTAGGCTTTGTTTCTGCATTCGCTTTTTCAATTGTATTATCCCCGCCATCGCTGAAAATAACCAAGCTGTCATTCACTCCTGGCGTCACAATTTCATCTTGCTTAGAAAGCTCTTTTAAAACAGGCAGAAAAAGAGTCCCTCCCGCTTCGCCTGAATTATTGTCGAGACCTCGAATAATTAACCTTAGGAATAATGTATCCATTGTCTGAGGAACTAAGGGGGTTAAAACAGATGTCAACCCATAAGCTGAATAGGTCGTTCCCTGGAGCTGAGCTACTAAATTTTCAGCTATCTCTTTCGCCCGCTCTAATCTTGACCGCTGATCGACGGTGTCGGCTACGCTCATGGAATTGGAAACATCCATTAACAAAATGACATTGTGGACGACTTGAGGGGGATAGGCATTCACGATATTGTTTTCTCCATTGCTCTCATATCTTATATTCCCTCGTGGATCCATCAAGGCTATCGTTAGCAATAACCAGATAAAAGATAACAAACCAGCTTTTGTTATGTCGATCTTGGGATAGTTTTGCACTATCTTTTCCCTTAAACCTACTTCAATAATGGAGTCGATATTTTTTCTTTTATAATGGGTATAAAAAAAATAGAGCAGGATGATAGGCAAAAGTAGAAGAAGAAAAAACCCGTTTTCCGGGTTATTAAAATAGAGATCTCGATTAAATAGCATATATTCGCTCAGTTATATTCAAAACAGAGACATTATCTACAGGATCTATCATTCAGGCGATTTTGAATTTAAACGAGCGAAAAAAATTACACAAGAAACAAAACCCAAGAAATTTACCAACAATTCCCGCTGGGAATAATAATGCTCTAAGAATGAAGGTATCAGATTGATCAAGGGCATCCGAACGAAAAAAGTAACCCAGTCTCTGATTTTAAGACGACAAGCTTATTCA
>Ga0206862_1065_pt1 | contig 31544 bp, 23 predicted proteins | sample Alteio_BWOrgCont_43_FD_152625 | JGI IMG/M metagenome (GOLD analysis project Ga0206862, IMG submission 152625) | Enriched cells from forest soil in Barre Woods Harvard Forest LTER site, Petersham, Massachusetts, United States -... | ecosystem: Environmental > Terrestrial > Soil > Temperate forest >... | reverse complement strand
TTACAAATAACGAAAAATTTCGTTTGCAAGGATTGCTTATACAAAATTTTTTTCAACATATATTAAATATTTACGCGTTTGAGGGAACTGATCTACGCAAAGAAATATCTAAAAGCTTTGAGGATTTCCAAACACACTGGGTAAACCTGGTTGCCTATGTGCAAGAAAATAATGAATTCGTTGTAAGTGAAAAGCACTGGGAAGATATCGTTCGAATCAAAACCTTTTTTAATGACAATGAGCGACGTCAATTTTTGATAGACCTAATGACATCAATTATATTCAAAGCGGCTGAATATGTCCCCACAATTGCCCATAATACAATTGACACAAGATCGATGGGCGCTTCTTTCGCATATATCTTTAAAGTCAGTGAAATGATGCTAAACCACTTTGAAGTAATAAAAATTGTTGAAGAGGCTGACAGAAAATTCTTTGAAAAGCATTTCGAAAAGATTGAGAAGCTTCCTAGTAATAACCAACGCTATTCCTATTTAACAGAAATGGCCTCGGATCAGTTGCAACGGCTTAATCGTCTCACTCAAACAAGTGAACCAATTTCCTTAGAAATAAGGAGAAATATAAAAAATATCGAAGCGCATCGGAATGGAATCAACTTTTTAAAGAAAACTGCGATCGTAACATTGCTGGTAGCTGCATTCGCACTCATACAATTCAATCGCTAGATTTAGTGAAAAGGCTGTAGCCCCCTTCTCGTGCCCGTGCCCGTGTGCGTGCCCGTGCCCGAAAAAACATCTGATTTGAAATTGTTGATTCGGATAGCTCAGAAATCGTATTAATCGGGCACGGGCACGCACACGGGCATGGGCACGAGTACTGGTTATCCAAGAAGGCCATTTTGCAAGTTAGAAGCGGTAGCCCATGCCAAGCTCGCATTCTACGGATTGCCAATGGATCTCGTCACGCTTCGAATGTGCTTTCCACCACTTGTATTGGGTTGTTCCTGTAAAGTACCAGCAGGTATCTAACATATAGGTGCAGGAAACCATGCCATCGAATCCATAGGCCCAGCCTCTATGATGGTAATCATCCACGAAATAGACCCCGGTCCAAGATTTTCTCTTGCGATGACAGTTATTGAGAAAATTAGCTTTCGCTTCACCTTGCAGTGTCCATTTGCAGTCTAGGGCGTAGGCTGCCTCAACAGCAACAAAGGGGCCATAAAAAGTGAAGCGTTGTGTATCGGAGCGCCTATCGATACTGAGTCCTAAAGCACTAGCAATTTCAATGTTGCTTTCCCATGGACGTGAAAACGGATCGGACTCTTGAAAGGAAGCAAATGGGTTGCTAGGACTGACTATGAAATCAGAAGAGTCAAAATAGGAAGTGGGATAAAAAAAGGAGGAGTCGACTGACTCGCCATTGTAGTACCACTTTCCATCGTATTTAGTAAAATCTGATGAATCGAAAGAAGAAGAAGAGGAGGATGACGAAGAGTGTCGCGGTCCTTTTACCACAAGATGCATACGATGAAAGCAGCAACCAATCATGGGGACAAAGTAGCCTCTGCAGTGGCAAAAAGTGATTGGGTATCCGAAGGCAAGATCCACGTCATACACTTCGCTTCGGCGTTTAATGCGGTGATCTGTTTCCACTCGGATGTCATGCGATAAGATGGAGCTATCAATAAAAAAATGCTCCTCGGCGCGTCCTTTTTGTGAAAGGCCATACTCTCCATAGAGTTTAATATAAAATTCTTCTCCAACCCATTTGGCTAGTCCATATCCTACATAGGACTCGATATCCTTAAAATCGATGCTTGAATCGCATACGGCGCTAATATAGCTGCTCCTCATATCCTTGACTTTCCAGGTTAAGGAATCGCGTCTCCAACCGACCCCTAACTCTAAGGATTGGCAAAGATCCATGCAGCAACAGCTGTCTCCATAAGCTAAAGAGGAAATCGCAGTGCAGATAAAGAGTGAAAGTAGAGAGAAATAACGCAACATTTTTAAAGCCTCCTAACAAATGGTAAGCATTTTTTTTAGGCTTATCTGAAAAATAAATCAATCAAAAAGAGCGAGAAGCGATTAAAATTTTTTTATTGCATCCAAAAGTGCCGCTGTTCGATCTGTCTTCTCCCAAGAAAATTGCGCTTCATGACGACCAAAATGTCCTTCATAGGCTGTGTGTTGATAAATGGGTCGATTGAGTTGCAGCTCTTCTATCATCGCTCTTGGCGACAAAGGAAATACATGAGGGATCACTTGCGTCAGAACCTCTTCGCTCATCCGCGATGTGCCAAAAGTATTGACAGCGATCGAAATGGGATAGGGAATTCCAATTGCATAGGAGAGTTGAACTTCACATCGTCTCGCAAGCTTAGCTGCAACAATGTTTTTAGCTATATAACGTGCTGCATAAGCAGCAGAGCGGTCCACTTTCGTAGGGTCTTTTCCCGAGAAAGCCCCTCCTCCATGTCTTGCCATTCCTCCATAGGTATCCACAATAATTTTCCTTCCGGTTAGCCCGGTGTCGCCGGAAGGTCCGCCAACCACAAAGCGCCCTGTGGGATTGATATATATAACGGTTTTGGAATCTATGAGGGCCTCTGGAATCACATCTTGAACTAATCGAGTCATCTCATTTTTAATTTGTTCCTGGCTCACCCCTTCTTCATGTTGCGTGGAAAGCACAACGGTATGCACTCGAAGCGGTCTATAGACTGAATCGTATTCTAGAGTCACCTGGACTTTAGCATCCGGCCTAAGAAAGGAAGCCCTTCCCTCGATGCGTTCAAGGCGCAACTGTCGTATGAGTTGATGCGCGAGCATGATCGGCATCGGCATCAATTCAGGAGTCTCATCGCATGCATAGCCAAACATGATTCCCTGATCACCTGCACCCAGCTCATGATAGATATTTCTCTCGGAATCGATCCCTAAAGCAATATCAGGCGACTGCTCATGGATAGAGACGACGATCCCGCATGATTCGGCATCGAACCCTACTTCGGAGGTATTATAACCAATTTCAGCAATTGTCTTTCTAACAATGGTGGGATATTCAATGGTGCCTTTCATTGTGATTTCACCTGCCAAAACAACTAGGCCGCGGGTCACAAGTGTTTCGCAAGCAACACGCGCAGTTGAATCTTTGCTTAAACAAGCATCAAGAATTGCATCTGAAATCTGATCGGCCACTTTATCAGGATGGCCGATGGAAACAGATTCTGATGTAAATAGAAAATGAGACATTGTGTAGAATCGGGTAAAGTTTTTTACAGTTTTTTATTGAGGTTATCGTATGCTTTACGGAAAAATTGGTCTAGCTCTACTTTGCATCCTCTCTTTGTTTTGTTTTCGACTTGAGTTAGAAGCCGCCCAGGATACTTTTACTGTGGAAGAAGCCTTGAGTAAAAATAGTCAAGAGTCTCTTTTGGATAAAGAAATTCAATTGCGTGGGTTTGTCTACACCTACAACGACATGTATATCTTGGCATCGCAACCTAACTTAAAAAGCTGCTGTCTCGGAAAGTTTCCCCAAAATCAGATTTGGATTAAAGAATTGACAGGCGCAGACACCGATCGAGCGGTTAAACTTCAAGGCGTACTGGTAAGAGACAAGGAGGATAGGCTAATGCTCATCAATGCGGCAATTATAAAGGAGACTCGCTCCACGACAGGCTGGTTTCTCCCGTTAGGAGGAGTCTTATTGTTTCTAATTCAGCTCATTCGCTCCACGGGCTTTTAATTAAAAAGCCCCTGTCATTCCCTCAGGATAGTAGCTATTTCCGGCGTTAAACAATCCATTACTGCAAGAAACTCGGAAAACTTTTGACGGATCTCCTTTTTCTGAACGTCAGTCTTCTCAGACGCATTTAGTTTTGTTATAAAATGGTCAACGATTTCGTCTAAATTATCTCTGATCAGTTGTTGAGAATACTTTTGCTCTCTAAGTTGGGTCGAAATTGAAGAGACTTTTAGATCTGGTGGTTGTACGAGTTTTTCTAGAATTTTTTCAGCGACACTTTTAGCCATACTTCGATTAAATAATTGGTTGATCTGAGATAGGTTCGCCTTTTCTCTCACTCCAAATTCATTTACAATGTCTTTTAGAGTCCAATTCACATCAAATGGGTTAATAAATTCATCTAACTGTTGTACATCCGGGTTACTTTTGATCTGATTTTCTAAGTCAAAGTCATGAAGTTCTCTAGCACTCATAAAGGCAAGTAAAAACATATTGCATTTTTTTTGGGTGTTTTCTAATTCTCCAAAACCTTTTACAGAATCTGCTGACATCATTTCAGCATCAAGAGGGGCATCCTTTTGAGATCTTTTTACTTCTTTCACTTTTTGATTTAATTTTTTCTCATTAATTTCATCGAACTGCTTAGTAATTTTTGCTAAATCCTCAGTGATATCACCATCCATCAATTTTTTAGCTTTTAATAATTGAAAGATAAGTGAATTATTGAGATCAAAGCCCTCTTTTTTTTTACCATCTCTTTCAAAGGCTTTATAATTTGATATAACATCAGAAATTTCTTCTGTAATTTTATCATAATTGAACTGTGGGTAAATTTTACCATTTTTTTCTTCGACTGAAGAGAATAAATCTTTATTAAACTCAGCATACTGAGTAGGTGTGAGAGAAGACGCTTCCATAAACACCTCTTTAGTTATTAAACTTTAATAAACCACACAAATTAATTATTTAATAAAATAAATTATAATACAACTATTTGTTGTGAAATGTGGATGAAGTTGACGTAATGAGATAATTGCAAAGGTGACCTTTTACGCCAGCGATTTTAATGCGAAGACCGGGAAGAGAGCGAAGAAGAACATGAAGGCCGCAGGTCTTTAGTGTCGTTAACTAATAGTCTGTCTTAGTCCACTATGTCCACTTCGTCCACTTAGTCCACTATGTCCACTATACCTGCAAGCCGACCTGCTCGAGGTAATGACCAAAAACGCGTTCGCCAAGCTCCTGAAACTTAACCGGATCATCCGAAACGTAGTATTGATATTGCGGGAGACTGTTGCCCTGATTGTTCATAAGCGTCTCATACTGAAGCAGTTCCGCAACCTTGCCCGCACATGTTGTAGCAGAATCAACCAGCGTGATTTCATTGCCTACAATCGTTTGGATCTGATGATACAAAAGCGGATAATGGGTACATCCCAGTAAAATCGTATCGACAGGGTAATCTCTCAGCTCTCTCAGGTATTCGCGAATAATCATCTCTGTGGCCGGATGTTCACCCATCCCCTCTTCTACAAGAGGTACGAAAAGAGGGCAGGAAATAGGCACTACAGTTAAATAAGGGTCAGCTTGTTGTAAAGCTTTTTGATACGCACCCGACTGGATCGTCCCTCGTGTTCCTAGAACAGCAATGCAGCCCGTTTTGGTGTTTTCTACAGCTTTTTGTGCACCTGATTCGATCACGCCAAGAATCGGAATAGAAAAGCTCTGTCTGAGGTGATCAAGAGCAAAGGCAGTGGCAGTATTACATGCCACTATCACCATTTTTACCTTTTTCTCAAGCAAAAATGAGACATTCTCCAAACAATAGCGCATCACAGTCTCCTGCCCTTTATTCCCATAGGGCAATCGCGCTGTGTCTCCAAAGTAGACAATGTCTTCGTGAGGAAGCGCCTTCATAACCTGCCTCATGACAGTTAGCCCACCCACACCAGAGTCAAAGATGCCTATTGGACAAAAAGCAAGATCAGAATGATGCATGGATTCTATCATCCTGGGATTTTAAGAGTTTGCCCGATGATGATGCGATCGCTAGTCAACTGGTTCGCATCCTTGAGGTTTTGTAGAGAAACCTTATGCACTTTCGCAATCTTCTCCAAAGTATCGCCTGCTTGCACCTTGTACGTGCCAATTCCTTCTACAGTTGCCCTTGCCATCTCTTGAATAGGAGCGTTTTTGGTGTCCACTAGATCAACCATCGACTGTAGTGCAGCTTCAAGACTGGCCATATGCTTCATTTGGGCTTCATAGAATTTTTCCATCTGCTGCAAACGTTCTTTTAACTGATTTAAAGAAGCTACCGTCTCATTGGTCTGAGACTGTATTTGACGGATATCTGAGATTACACCCTTTGTTGCGCGATCTAACGAGTCAATTTTTGAATCGCTCCCATTTACCTTTCCTTCTAAATTTACAGAGATAGCACGTGTGAAATCCTTATGAGATTGCAATTCGGATTGCGACTGCCCTCTCAGTTGATCGATAGAAGATTCTAGATTACGGAATCGATCCTCAAGCACGCGTATTTCCTGGTCATGATTTTTTAATTCATGCTTGAGGTCGAAAAGGGCTGTTTTTAGTTGGCGAGCGGCCCCCTCATCGTAGTTTGGAGAACGAGGAGTATTCCCAGATGGCTGAGCTCCAGCCCAAGTGAATACTCCACAAAGAGCGAGAAGAGCAAAAAGCGACTTTTTAACGGACATAGATTCTAAACTCGGCTCTTCGATTTTTCGCTAAAGCTTCTTCATGGCCTTCCATAACGCAGGGACGTTCTTTCCCATAAGTGACAGTAAAAAGTTGATCGGGGTTAACGCCTTGATCAATGAGGCTATTGCGAACGATATTTGAACGACGTGAACCTAGCGCTAGATTATAGGCTTGAGGTCCCCTTTCGCAAGTGTGGCCTTCGATAAAGACATAGACGTTGGGATGTGAACGTAGATAATCAGCAATGTTTCTGATGATCTGAAGGTTTTGCTGTCCTTTAATTAAGCTGCTATCATAATCAAACAAGATCGTTTGGAAAATGGGAGCTAGCTGGGGGATAGTGCTTGGATCGCGAAAATATTCGATCCCAGGGATAGAGCTTCCTGGTTCACCGGGTGTTTCACGAGGCGGTCGTGCATATGTATTGTTGGCCTGATCTTCAAGTGGAATAAAATCCGATGACATCATGGACGATGCTCCGGAGCCATCTTGGAATTCCTGCCACTGATCCTCCTGGAAGCCATTTTGAGCATAGCCTTCGCCATCTTCGATATAATCGAATTCATCTTTGGAACGAATCTGCCTGGATTCGGCATTGGAGCCTGCTATAGCGCCAAAACCACGCTTAAGATGCCTTCCGGCGGTTTTTGTATCTTCCCAAACATCGTTGCCATTTCGTGCACAACCTTGAAATAAGGTGCAGGCTACAGCTATAAGCGTAGAACAATAGATTTTATTGAGGGTTTTCATGCGTTCACCTTGAGGCTAAAAAAGGGATAAAAAAAATGATTGCTTCGGCTAAAGACTATCATTTATTCCGAAAATTCGCAAAGAGAATAAAACGCGGACAACCATTCCCTCTAATCCAACCATAATTCAACACAAAGGCACAGAGGCACGAAGGCCACAAAGGGTGTACTTTTTGTGGTCTTCGTGCCTCTGTGCCTTTGTGTTTAATCCTTTTTATTTGGGGATCCAGTTGGGAAAGCGCTTCTCCCCGAGTCCCTCGGTGATGCGGATGGGGTCGCCTCCATTGATGTGAGTGATGAATAAATCACAGCCATTCTTGTCCGAAGCGTTATACACGAGATGCAGACTATTAGGCGCCCAAGAGGGGTTTTCCTTATTACCCGGTCCAAAAGTCACCTGTTTTTCGGCATGGGTGTTATAATCATAGACCCATATCTGTCTTTCGCCTCCTGTTCGAGAGCAGTAGGCAATCATTTTACCATCCGGAGACCAGGAAGGAGCGGAGCTTTCTCTGTTGACCTTAGTCAGCAAGGTTGGCTTGATCTGAATCAAGCTGACTCCTGGAGCTGGGATATCGATGACATACACACGCGGCGCGCCATCTTTGTCAGAAACGAAGGCAATTCTTTTTCCATCGGGACTAAATGTGGGAGAACTTTGCGTCGCCTGCTTTGCTGAAAAAATCTGGAAAGGCTTCCCAACAGCTCCTCCTTCCGGTGTAAAGGGCTGCAAAAAGAGATCTGGATTGCCCATTACATCGCTGATGAATGCAATTTTATCCCTCTGTAAAGAGATTGCAGGCATCAGTTGATTTCCCTTTAGTTGAATGACTCGTTTTCCTACTCCATCTTTATAGGTGGCTGCATAGATTTTTGCCTGGCCATTACGATATGAAGTATAGAGAAATCCACCTGACGTGAAACCGGATTTAGGTGGGATGGCTGCTGGCATAACGGAAAAGGAGCGTACCTTTGTCAACGGGTGAGCATTTGCTCCGTCATAATCGGCTTCCCAGATCTCAGAAATACCTGTTAAGTGGCTCGGAGGAGTTTTTTCTTTCACAGAATAGATAATCTTCGTGGAAGCTATCCCGTCGACTTCAAATAAAGTCTTATTTAACGCATCCATCATCCCATGGATAGCACGTCGATCCTGAGCTAAGTCGCCTGTTAAAGTAATTGGAGAAGCGGATTTCATTAATTTCTCTTTTGCAATCAGCGCCCTCAATTGGAGCTCCTTTCCGACTACCTGTGTCTTGACTATGTAAAGAATCCCTTGCTGCGTTAACTTGCCTATATCGCCAAAGGAATCAAATCCATTTTCAGCGCCTGCAGGAGTGTTTTTTATTAAGGAAGTAAATCCATTGTGGTTAAGATCAAAAGCAATTACATTTTCTAACTGCTTTAAATAAGCAGTATCTAGCATGGCTTTTTCGTAAACCATGGGAGTGAGGTATAGGGGAAAAAGAGAGTTCTCTGTCGATACCTCCACATAGATGGGATCACCTAATCCATTTGCCGTTGGGATGGCAGTTAAAGAGCAACAACTCCAGAGAATGGATGTAAAAAATGGATATAGGGTCTTCAATGATTTCATGTGTCTACGTTTAACCTATTGGGCTTTCAGCTGTATAGTAAATAAATGTTGGCTTTCCCCTTCCAAACTAGCATCAAACTCGGGAAAAATAATAGTCGGGAGCTTTTGTTCCAGATAGAGGCGGTTTTTGGAGTTGTGCGAGCCTGCCGTCTCGAATTTTACCAGTTTTCCCGATTTATTCAACGTTAATTTGATCTCCACTTCCCCTCTTTCAGGCAGTCTTAAATTCTGCTCTAAACGAAACTTAATTTTTCCTTGATAACTGGTATCGGAAGCAATAAGTCCTGACGCTGTCACGGGAATGCCGTCAATTTGCAACGACGAGACAACATTGGGGATGGTCAGATCCGCAGCCGCGAGAGCATTGGCTTGCAGATTCTCTGACGACTGTTTGATATTCGCGAGTTTTTGTCTTGCTATCTCTTTCTTGGCTTCAACTTCCTTCTCTCTTTGCAGTTTAAGTTCTCGCTCTCTCTGCAGTTGGGCTTCTTGTAGCTGCTTTTTCTCTAAATCGATCTTAGCTTGCTCCTGCTCTTTTTTCTTTTTGGCATCCTCTTTTGGAGGCTCTTGCTTAACCGGTTTGCTTTTGACAGGCGCTGCAGTTTTAGGCTTAGGCGGCGCCTGCGTTTTCTTTTCAACAGCAGGCTTCGATATGGGCGCGGGAGCGGATTTCTTTGGCTCCTCTATTTTCGGTTTGGGCGGAGCTTTCGACTCCACTTCAACCTTTGGAGTTATTTCCTTCTCTACTGAGGGGGCAGGAGGCTTTTCTTTGGGAGCTGCAGGCTCTATTTTGGGAGCTTCAGGAATAGGTATAGGCTCCTGCTTAGGCTGGATTATTGCAGCCTTTTCTTCTCGTCTTTCTCCCCCCTCTTTGACAGACGAAGGTGGATCCAGCAGCATTTCAACTTTCTTAGGACTCAGCTGAATCGTTGTTACAAAGACTTTTGTACGATTTTCTTGGCGCCGTTCCTTTTCGATTTTTGGCAACGCCAAGAGAATCGAGACATGAATTAAAACAACAAAGACAGTGATCAGGACAACTGAAAAGTCTCTATGAGGTCTTTTCCATTCTTGCGGAGCATTCAATGGAGAGGCAGTGGGATCCATAAGGCTCTACGCAAATTTAAAGTGGTTTTAAAATAATTTCCATCTGCGAAAAACCAGCCTCTTCAGCTGCATTCTTAACAACCTGGTAGGTCCCAAAAAACGCGCGGCGATCGTGAATCAATTGCGGAATCGACTTAGGATGGCTTTCCTTTGCTTTTTTTAGCTCGCCTGCAAGCTCAGCCGGTTGAATGATATGACCATTAAACCTGATTATGTTGTCGGCTTGTACTTGAATGGTGATCGGACTGGTCTCTTTAACAGAACTTACAGCTTCATTGGAGGAAGGCGCATCCGCTAACTGAATGCGATCCATCTCAAGAAGCGGGGCGATCACGATGAACATAATCAAAATAACAAATACAACATCAATTAAAGGAGTCAAATTGACTGAGGGCTCCTCAAGCTCATGTACGATAGTGGACATGCGGTTTCTTGCCATGGACCTTTTTTCCTGTACCAAATTAGATATCAACTTTGCGGTATTGCAGCTCAACAGCAGCTAGGATCTCATTGGAAAACCCTTCCATCTCGGTTCCAAAATCTCTTACAACGCTTTTCAGATAATTATAACCGATAAGCGCGGGTATGGCAACAATAAGCCCAAGGACTGTCGTTGCCAAAGCCATAGATAATCCACTGAGAACCATTTGATGCGAGCCGCCGGAGCCTTGTGCCTGCAGCTCGGAAAAGGTGGTCAGAATCCCCCAGACTGTTCCCAATAATCCCAGAAAAGGAGCCAGACTCACAGAGGTGGCTAGCACATAGAGATGTTTTTCTAAATTCCGCACCTGCTGAAGCACTTGGATCGATAAGTGAGAAGCAATCACATCGATATCGCTTAGTGAGAGATGAACCTCTTTTGGTCCATGCGATGGGGAGTTTCCCGAGGAAAAGTGGCGGTTCTTCGAAAGTAGATCTTGCGCTTGTTTTTTTAAGACCTTATAGAGATCTAAAAAGGGATTCCCAACTCCATTGGTCACATTTTCAAATTCTAAACTCAGAGGATGCGATCGCTGCATACGAAAACTTTCTTGAAAACGAAGCGCAAAACGCTTAGCCTGATAGGTCTTCCACACTTTATAGATTAAAATCACCCATGTGCATATAGATAAGGCATAGAGCCCTAAAAAAATCATCTTCCCAAGCAGATCAGATTGAGAATACGCATCGAAAAAAGGATTACTGGTTGCTAAAAAAAAGTTAATTCTCATGTTATTCTCTTATTTGGAGTTACCATACCAAAATTTGTAACCAATATACTATGAAAGTTTTATTTGTCAAGAATTCATTAAGAAAAAGTTCATTCTTGATTAATACATAAAAATATGTTATATTGTCAGATTCGGAAATTACCGAGCTAATTACTACTGACCGGCTGAGATCGTAAGCACTGGATGCGATGTCGTGCCCGTGCCCGTGCCCATGCCCGAAAAATTGGCTTGAGGGTTAAGTATAATCGGGCACGGGCACGGGCACGGGCTCGGTTTTACCTCCACTTTTTGAGCTCCTGTCTCAGATCAGTGGGGAATTTTATAATAGGATTTTTAATGATTAATGCGATTCGTCTTCTTTTAATTCTCTTTTCTTTTACGCTTCCGCTACCTGCATTTGCTCTCTTTGGAGGACCGGACCATGTGAAAGTCGAGCTGATTCAAGAAGAGGATACCATTCAACCTGGACGCCCCTTTTGGATTGCCATTCATCTTAAAATGGATAGCGATTGGCATGTTTACTGGAAAAATCCAGGTGATGTAGGAACTCCTGTAAAAATTGACTGGGAACTTCCTCCAGGTTTCACAGCAGGACCTCTGCAATGGCCATTTCCACAAAAATTCACAGTTGCTGACCTCGTCTGTTTTGGTTATGTCGACGATGTTATTTTTCTTTCCGAGATCACTCCTCCTGCACAGCTTGATTTAAAGCAGACCTATCCGATGAAAGCGCAGATAAGATGGCTGGTCTGTGCCACTGAAGGCTGTCAACCGGGTCAAGCTCCCGCTTCTCTCACCCTGGCTGCATCCAATCAAGTCCCAAAACCCTATCAATCTGCAAAAATGCTTTTCAAAGAGGCGAGATCGAAGCTTCCTAAGCCTGATTTAGATGTCAAGACTATCTTTAAACAAGGTGTCGTTGAACTCAATGTCCCGGAAATTTCTTCTCCACAGAAAGGAGAACCAAATCCAGTTGTGGGGGCTTATTTCTTCCCCGAGCAGAAAAATGTGATTGACCATTCGGTTATTCCTGTTGTAGCCACATCTGAAAGCGATAAGCGCTATATCGTAAATTTAAAAGGAAGCGAGGAGATCGGAGCTAAAAGCCAAATTCTTAAGGGCGTATTGGTTCTCCATACCTTGAATGGCTCAGAAGAGGTAATTCATGCATTTGACATTAACAGTCCTATTGACAAAGATACTTCTAACTCTCTTTTCAGCCTGAATAATGATGCATCCGACTCCTATGATAGCATAGGAAACACCTCCATGAATCCGCATTTTGAATTTCAAGGGGGCCTCTTATTGGCGCTTGCCTTTGCTTTCATCGGCGGGATGATCTTGAACCTCATGCCCTGTGTGCTGCCCGTGATGTCCCTAAAAATTATGAGCTTTGTTAAGATGTCGGGTCAAAGCAGATCTCTCACCATTAAACATGGACTTTTCTTTACATTAGGAGTGCTCATCTCCTTTTGGATCCTAGCCTCCTTAATTTTACTTCTTAAAGCCTACGGTCAATCGGTCGGCTGGGGATTTCAACTTCAAGAACCGATCTTTGTAGTGATACTAGCCTCGCTTCTCTTCCTCTTTGCTCTCAATCTTTTCGGCGTCTTCGAATGGGGTCTATTTTTCTCCTCATTGGCTGGGCAAGCAGAAGCTGACCAGGTCAACCAGGCCAATAAGAAGTCTGACTACTTTGGCTCGTTTATGAGCGGCATTCTTGCCACCGCTGTTGCCACGCCATGCACAGGCCCTTTTTTAGGTTCTGCTGTAGGACTTGCCGTCACGCTCCCGGTAATCTCTTCTCTTGCTGTTTTTACCGCATTGGGCTTAGGCATGAGCTTTCCGTATCTTCTTCTAGCTATTTTTCCATATTGCCTCGGTTTTCTTCCCAAGCCTGGCGCTTGGATGGAGACTTTCAAACAGTTGATGGGATTCATTTTGATTGCTTCCGTGCTCTGGCTTGCTTGGGTATTTAGCGCTCAAACGAATACCATTTCACTCATGTGCCTACTGACAGGACTCTTCTGCATTTCAATCGCCGCTTGGATTTATGGCAAGCTACTCACCTCTTCAAGATCTCGAATGAAGCTGATTTTTGCCTATGCTGCCATCATTGGAATGGCTATCGTCGGCACTCATATCATCTTTCTACCAAAAGCCACATGGACTGAAGGCGTGGAAATTTCCGATAGGCCATCAGATTCATGGAATGGCTGGCAACCTTTTTCTCCCGAGCTTGTCGCTCAGCTAAGAGCAAAGGGACAGCCCATGCTGATCGACTTCACAGCTAAGTGGTGCTTGATTTGCCAAGCCAACCATTTTGTATTTGCTTCTTCAGCAGTTGAAGAACGTTTAAATCAGGCCGGCGTTGTCAAAATTTTGGCCGATTGGACCAAAAACGATCCCGCCATCACAGAGGCTTTAAGTCAGTTCGGAAGGAACAGTGTGCCTCTCTATGTTTTTTATGGAGCTGATCCCCACTCGGAACCGGTCCTCCTTCCTCAAGTCCTTACACCCGATATTGTAATCAACGAATTAGATCGACACCTTTCTAAACAAGATATTGCACAAGAATAATGAATCCAGGTATTTTTTTAACCGACTCACACGCACATCTGACTGGCAATGCCCTTTTTCCTCAACATCGAGGATTGATAGCAAATGCTCAGGCTGCTGGCGTAAACCGTATTATGAATATTTGCACCGATATTCCAACGATGGAGAGAGGCATCTCTCTTAGAAAAGAGTTTCCTTGCATATTTAACAGCGCTTCGACAACACCCCATGATGTTGAAAAACTGGGCGAATCAGACTTTGAAACCATTGCTGCAGCAGCACGAAGAGGCGATCTGCATGCAATTGGAGAAACTGGTTTGGATTATTTTTACGAGCATTCCCCGAGGCTGCTGCAGCAATTTTTTCTAAGGCGGTATCTGGCCTTAGCTATGGAACTCAAACTCCCTGTCATCATCCATTGCCGCGAGGCATTTGCGGACCTATTTTCAATCATCGATTCAGATTATACCAAGGATGGCATTTGCTCTCCTGGTGTTCTGCATTGTTTCACCGGAACAATAAAAGAAGCTGAGGAGGTACTGAAACGCAACTGGTTTCTCTCCTTCAGCGGCATCGTCACATTCAAGAAAAGCATTGAGCTTCAAGAAACAGCAAAAATGGTCCCCTTGGACCGGCTGCTTATTGAAACCGATGCCCCTTTTCTTGCACCTCAAAGCCATCGCGGCAAACAAAATGAACCTGCCTTCCTTGCTGAAACTGCAGCGTTCATTGCAAAATTGCGCAATATTTCATTTGAAGAATTGGCTTATGCGACTTCAATGAACGCGCAACGACTTCTTGATCTAAGCTAGCTCTTTTCAACTTGCTCTTTTTAAAAAGATTAGGGAAAATTAAAATTTTTATTCGCATATTTAATGCCGATTCGATAATAACCTGAGTTTTACTCGATTTAAATTGGAGAATCCAGGCAATCCTTAGGAAAATGGGTATCGCTGATTATGTTAAATTTTCGTAAACTGAAACATGATTTTTCACCAAATATCCTCCGAGAAGGGAAAACCCTTTTTGAGAAAGGAATGGTCATTTCTACCAAAATGACCCACCTGAGCGATCAGGTCGTAAAATTCCACTGCAGGGTTATGGGAAGCTTTGAGAACACTTATGAATCAGAGCTTGAGGTGGATCGTGTTGAGTCATCTCTATTGGATTCAGACTGCGATTGTCCTTATAATTATGATTGCCAGCATTTGGCTGCCATCCTTTTCTTTCTCGAAACCCATTATGAGGAGATCCTTCTAGACTATTCCAAAGAAACGGATCTAGAACAAGAAGAAGACCCTGAAGAAACACAAGAAAAGAAATCGATCCGCGTAGCTGTTCGTGAAGCCGTTCAAAAGCAACATGTGAAGCTTGATAAGAAATTCCAAAAGCAGATGCTCGAAGAGTATATCTTTGCTTCCTCTCTTTTAGGACAATCCTCCTTTTTTTTTTCAGGAGAAGAGCCGCTTACTGATAAAGCCGAATTAGCCATCATTTTTAACCTGCCGGCACAAAAGAAAGCCGACTTCATCGAGTTTCAGTTAGCCTTGCGCTTGCCCAATCGATCCAAAGCCCTGAATATTCCTCAGCTCAAACCATTTCTGGAAGCAATTCGTTATAAAGAACCTATTTATATAGCAGGAAAACGCTATTTTTTCTCTCTCGCTTCTTTCGATTCCGCCAGCAGCCAGCTCCTGAAAATGGTGATCGACTTTGCTCGCTTTCTGGAACCAAAAAATGAAAAACAGCAAAGACACGCACACATCGACTTTGACACTTTCGGCAGCCTTTTAGCTGAATCCCTTTCTCTTGCCGAAACTCGGATGAATGGAATTTCACTTCCTGATTACGATGCCGACCGCAATTTTATGCCATGTTTATACGTCGGAGCCATCGAAGAACCTCTTAAATATGCTCAAAACCCTGCTGAGATTAGATTCGAACTCCACTACTTAGAAGCGCCCACACCAAAAATCCTTCTCCAACCCGGCCTTATCCTGAACCAGCAAAATATTATCGGCTGCGAAGAGGCCTTTTTATTCGAGTGTGCCATACCCGGCATGATCTTCCAAAATACCTACTATCACTTCAAGCCATCCATTAGACGTAAACACTTGCGCAACCTGCCTTCTATCCGCGATATGACAATACCTGAGCCGCTTTTTGGTACTTTTATTGAAAATGCCCTCCCCGAGCTTCTGCGCTTTGCCCAGGTTGATAATCGCGAAATCCTCGACCGATTTGTAACACTCCCATTTGTTAAAAATGTCGGAGCGGAATGCGATATCCACTACCTTAACGGAGAATTGGAAGCCGTCCTCCATTTTGTTTATGGAGATATGAAAGTCCCTGCAGCCAACTCACAACTGGTGATCGCTAATATTTTAAACTTCATCACCCCGCAGGGTATTCTAGCAAGAAATTTGACCGAAGAGCAAAAAATTGTCGATCTTCTCTTTCAAGACTTTGTCTACGATCATTCCCAGGGCACCTACAGTGCCAAAAACGAGAAAAAAATTGTTGAATTTATGACCGAAGTGATCCCAGCAAATCAGCATTTGGTTAAATTTAACTGTCCAGAAAATCTTTTAGACCAGTTTATCTATGACGACTCAATATTCCATCTATCGTTGAAGGAAACTAACCGCATCGATATGTATGAAGTTGAAGTACAGGTTCAAGGACATCTTTCCAATGCGAATTTGGATCTACTCTGGGATTGCCTCTCTTCAAAAAGAGCCTTTATCGAGCTTACAAACGCTAAAAAAGCAGGAAAACGAAAATCAAAAGTTGACGATCCGAAAACTCCTCACCGCATCCTGGTCCTCGACCTAGAAAAACTGGGACCTGTCGTCCAACTGCTCGATGAAATGGGAATCAATCAACTTCATGACCATGTAGAACAAAAGCCCTTGTGGAGCCTTGCGAGTTTAGATCCCGACCATTTTAAAGACTTGCCGGTCCGCATCTCCATCTCTCCCAAATTAAAAGAAATTCAGAAACAGATGCTTGGCGAACTTCCCTACGAAGCAAGAGAGATCCCTTCTGTCATTCAAGCCTCGTTGCGTAAATACCAGATCGATGGCATCCAATGGCTGGATAGGCTAAGATCCATGCATTTAAATGGAATTCTAGCTGATGACATGGGACTGGGAAAGACTCTGCAGGCCATTATTACACTTACCCAATTTCACATTGACCATCCGGGCCAGCTATCGATTGTTGTCTGTCCGACCTCGCTTGTTTATAACTGGAAAGAGGAGTTTGCAAAATTCAACCCGCAACTCAAAGTTCTACCTGTCGATGGCAATCCTCAACAAAGAAAAAAACTTCACAATGATATCCCGCACTATAATGTGATTATCACTTCGTACACACTCCTCCAAAAAGACGTAGAGTTCTATAAATCGATTCCCTTCGGATATGCAATTCTAGATGAAGCCCAGCATATTAAGAATAGGGGTACGCGAAATGCACAGTCAGTCAAAATGATTCAAACGTCTCATCGGCTCATACTGACAGGTACGCCGATTGAAAACTCCCTGGATGAGTTATGGAGTCTATTTGACTTCTTAATGCCGGGTTTACTTAGTACATACGACCGTTTTGTAGAAAAATATATCAGGTCCTCCAGCTCAGTGCATCCAGGAAAGTATATCGAACACCTGCGTAAAAAAGTTTCTCCTTTTATTTTAAGGCGGATGAAACAAGATGTACTCGATGATCTGCCGCCCGTTTCAGAAATTCAATATCATTGCCACCTTTCTGAGGTCCAGCAGGAACTCTACCGTTCTTATGCCGCTTCAGCTAGAGAAGAACTCTCTCAATTGGTAAAGAAGGAAGGTTTCGACCGTGTTCAAATTCATGTTTTGGCCACCTTAACACGTCTCAAGCAGATCTGCTGCCATCCGGCTATCTTTGCTAAAGATAAGGCGGAAAGCGGCGACTCAGCCAAATATGATATGCTCATGGAGCTTCTGCTCACCCTCATCGAAGGAAAGCATAAAACGGTTATTTTCAGCCAATATACACGCATGCTATCGATCATGCGAGAGGATCTCCAAAAGATGGGTATTCGATTTGAATATCTGGATGGATCCAGTAAAAACAGGCTTAATATCGTTAAACAATTCAATGAAGATCCCAACGTTCCCATATTCCTCGTTTCTTTAAAAGCCGGTGGCTCCGGATTAAATCTTGTCGGCGCCGATACAGTCATCCACTACGACATGTGGTGGAATCCTGCTGTGGAAAATCAGGCAACAGATCGCGTCCATCGCATGGGTCAAAAAAAATCGGTCTCCTCGTACAAGTTAATTACCCTTAATACGATAGAAGAAAAAATTCTAGACCTCCACAATCGCAAAAAAGGTCTGGTCAAAGATATTGTCAGCCACGATGAGGAGATGATTGCAAAATTAACTTGGGAAGAAGTGTTGGAATTACTTCAAACATAATGGGAGAACTGGCAGAATAGCTTTTCTATCTGAGTTTTGGGGTTTTCGCCTCGAAGATCCTCTAAATCTTCCCAGGAAATGCTTGATATTCCAGGAGAAAAACCCAAAACTCAGGTATATAGCGACATAAGGATTGTGGCATGACAAAAAAAAATCAAAATAGTGTTAAAGCATCTTTCCAACAGTTATATCGATCAGCTTTCGGCCGCCTGCATCAGTTCCGAGGAGTTTTCTCCAATGATATCGGAATCGACCTAGGCACAGCAAATACTCTAGTATTCGTTCGCGGCAAAGGCATTGTGCTCTCTGAGCCATCTGTCGTTGCTGTCGACTCATCCACGGGCGAAGTTCTTGCGGTCGGGCATAAAGCCAAAGCCATGCTAGGTAAAACACCACGCAAAATTCATGCGGTACGTCCGATGAAAGATGGGGTTATTGCCGACTTTGAAGTAGCTGAAGGAATGATTAAAGCTTTGCTTAAACGAGTGACGCCTTCAAGAACATTGTTTAGACCAAAAATTCTGATCGCCGTCCCCTCCGGGATCACGGGTGTAGAAAAACGCGCTGTTGAGGATTCCGCTCTTCATGCAGGCGCTCAAGAAGTCTTTCTAATCGAAGAGCCCATGGCAGCAGCTATCGGCGTCGACCTCCCTGTTCATGAAGCCTGTGCCAGCATGATCATCGATATCGGCGGCGGTACAACAGAAATCGCCATTCTCTCTCTTGGCGGCATTGTGGAATCGCGCTCTCTTCGTATTGCCGGAGATGAGTTTGATGAGTGCATCATCAACTACATGCGCCGAACCTATAACCTGATGATAGGCCCTCGAACGGCTGAAGAGATCAAAATTACTATCGGATCAGCCTATCCTCTTGGAGGCAATGAGCTGGAAATGGAGGTAAGGGGAAGAGATCAGGTAGCCGGACTCCCGGTGACAAAAAGGATCAACTCAGTTGAAATACGCGAATGCTTAGCAGAACCTATTCAACTCATCATTGAATGCGTGAAGCAGACTTTGGAGAAATGCCTCCCTGAATTAGCTGCCGACCTGGTCGAAAGAGGCATGGTCTTAGCAGGCGGAGGCGCTCTCATCAAAGGCTTAGACAAAGCATTGATCAAAGAGACAGGCCTGCCCGTTATTGTTGCTCCTAATCCTCTTCTAGCTGTATGCCTCGGCACGGGTAAAGCTTTAGAGTACCTCGACAAATTTAAAAAAAGGAAAACCTTGTAGATGCAGGTGAACAATTCTATTCCTAAAAAATTAAAAACTTGGGTCCATGATGTCGCCATTTTAACAAATGCTGAAACTGTTCATTGGTGCGACGGATCCGAAAAAGAATATGATTCACTTTGCCAGCAACTGATAAAAAATAAAACATTCATTCCTTTAAACCCAACAGTGCGTCCCCACAGCTTCTTAGCAAGATCCAATCCTGATGATGTAGCCCGTGTCGAAGATTCCACTTATATCTGTTCTCAAACAGCTGAAGAAGCCGGTCCAACAAATAATTGGTCTGACCCCACCGAAATGAAAACAAAGCTCACCATGCTTTTTCACAATAGCATGACTGGGCGCACTTTATATGTTATCCCCTTCAGTATGGGCCCTATCGGCAGCCCCATGGCTAAATTCGGCGTTCAAATTACCGATTCTCCTTATGTTGTCTGCAGTATGCGCATCATGACGCGCATGGGAAATCAAGCTCTAGAACACCTAACCGATGATAACTGGATCCCTTGCCTGCATTCTGTCGGTTCGCCTCTCGTTGAACATATCAAAGATGTCCCTTGGCCATGCAATCCGGAAAAATATATCGTCCACTTCCCCGAAACACGTGAAATCTGGTCCTACGGCAGCGGCTATGGTGGAAATGCCCTATTGGGAAAAAAATGCTTTGCTTTACGTATCGCCTCCGTTATGGCGCGCGATGAGGGCTGGCTGGCTGAACATATGCTCATTGTGGGTGTGACAAACCCGGAAGGAAAAAAACGGTATATGATGGCAGCATTCCCTAGCGCATGCGGAAAAACAAACTTAGCCATGTTGACACCTTCACTACCTGGTTGGAAGATTGAAACAGTCGGCGATGATATCGCTTGGATCCACTTCGATAAAGAGGGTCAACTGCGTGCCATTAACCCTGAGGCAGGTTTCTTTGGCGTCGCTCCGGGCACTTCGCTGGCATCGAATCCTAATGCGATAAAGTCACTAGAAAAAAATGCTATCTTTACCAATGTCGCTCTTACGGATGATGGAGACGTCTGGTGGGAAGGGATGACAAAGAAGCCTCCAGACCACCTCATGGATTGGCTTGGGAAAGATTGGACGCCTCAATCTAACAGCAAAGCAGCTCAACCGAACTCGCGCTTTACAGTCTCTGCAGCTCAATGTCCTGTCATCGACCCTCAATGGAATAGCCCCGAAGGTGTTCCCATCTCCGCTATCCTTTTCGGAGGCAGACGCTCAACAGTCATTCCTCTGGTTACTGAAGCTTTTGACTGGCAGCATGGCGTTTTCCTAGGTGCCAGTATCTCTTCCGAAACAACAGCGGCAGCTACAGGCGCTGTCGGACAAATGCGTCATGACCCTTTTGCGATGCTGCCATTTTGCGGCTATAATATGGGAGATTATTTTTCCCATTGGCTCAATATGGGAAAAAAGAAGCACGCTAAATTGCCAAAAATTTATTACGTCAACTGGTTTAGAAAAAATAAGAATGGCGAATACCTTTGGCCTGGCTTCGGCGAAAACAGCCGTGTGCTCAAATGGATTTTTGAGAGAGCTGAAAACACAGTCGAAGCTCAGGAGACACCCATTGGCGGCGTTCCAAAGCCTGGAACGTTGGATATTTCCGGTCTGCATCTTGATGCGGATACACTGGTTGAACTTTTTAATGTCGATAAAAAAGCTTGGATTCAGGAATCTGAATCCTTGGCCAATTACTTTAAGCTATTCGGCAAACACCTGCCAAAAGCATTTAACGACGAAATAGATAAACTAAGAAAACGCCTTTAAATAACGTCTAACTTTCTTTTGTCAGGTCATGGACCCTCAATCATCCCCCATTTCTTCTAAAAATTGGCGAAGGCTTCTCATCGCTCTCATTATCAGTGGATCCCTGAATGTCGGAGTTCTGGGTTTGTGGATCTATTGCCTGGCGTATGACCTTCCTCCAAAGCCCTATTGCGATCTACAGCCCGCAACAGACGATAGCAAACTGATCCCTTTAGCAGACCATCGAGACTGTGCCGAGGTCATTACACAGATGCAGAAACTGCCTTTTTACAGGTTAATCGACTGCTTGCAACATACCCAGGTCATTGAAAATGGATTTACAGAGAGAGATTTAGCTCTCTCTTGCTTGATTGCATTCCATCACTTTGATTTAAAGCGCGCATTAACAAACGAATCTTCACTTAAGGAAAAGAGGGTTTTTGATTGGAAGCACCTGGCTTCCGGAAAAAAGATTCTTTTAACGCTATATCCTGGTTTAAGCAATGACCAATTTGAGGCGATCCTTCATTTTGCAAAAAATGAGCGTTGGCCGATCACTTCAGAACGCATTTATGAACTTCTTCTCCTCCAAGGCAAGGAGGTCAATTTAGATCCAAGCCTTGTAGAGGCATTTATGATTACACCTGAGTTCTGGACGATCCACCTGCTATTCCAAAGGGTCGAACCGCCGATTAGGAAACAGCAGATTTTAGAGATCCTTCTAGAAGGAGGCTGGCAGCTTTTGCAAAAATCAGTGGACCAGCAGCGGCAAGTAAATGATGTTTCGGCGCCTAGAAGACAAAAATTCCTGCTTGATTATATTAAAGAAGGCTCTGAAACTGCATCAGTGGTATTGCTAACAACGGATTGGGAGTTTGCAACAAAGAAACTGGAGGACAGCCAGGTCATCAATCTGATCCAAACGCTGAATCAAAAGACTCCCAACTCGGAAAAGTATGTCAAAGAGATGCTGATGAGTCCAAGAAGCATGGGGGTATGGCAGCAAGCCTCGCTTCGACTCTATGAATATGCCGGGGAACCCATTCCTGCTAACTGGAATTATGAAAGCACTCTGGCCAGATTTATTCCAGAATTAATTGAAAGACAGGCAGGCAAGACAAAAAAAGTAGACCAAGCCCCCAAACAGATAGCAACAGCCTCTAAAGACATAGCAAAAATCATTCCAAGTAAGAAAGAGTCTTTGGAGGACCGCAAGAAAACCGCAAAGACGGCAAAATCGTCCCCTTCATACCGTCACTATATCGTCCAAGAGGGCGACTCCCTTTGGAAAATTTCACGCCGATTTGGCGTCGACATGGAAGTGCTTAGGACATACAATCAGCTGCAATCAAGCTCCATCAAACCCGGCACCGTCCTTAAAATACCATAGGAATAAACCACAGAGCCCGCAGAGAGGCTGTGTGTTGTTTAAATTTCTCTTAAGAGGATAACATTGGGCCCAAATCCCATACCGGGCGTTGTGACAAGATGCATTTTTTCCAGAAACCATTCAAAATTGACCTAAATATGACATTTCAACTTTGCGCATACAAAAAAATATTTAAAAATTGTTAAAAAAAATAGTAATAAATTCATATATATGATACAATGATTTATTTAAAAAATAAACTATAACCTAATTAACTGAATTTATGAATATCAATAGATCATTTTATTACGATTCCATCACAGAAGGTTGGACAAAAAAGGATTGGGCTTTAAATTTACTTCCTCTCGGAGGCGTTGCTTCCGTTGCTTATGAAATTGGATCAGCATGTTTATGCGCTAGAGATCAAACTGCTAAAATTTCACAAGACTTTTTTAAATCACCCATTCAGACCACCTTCAAGAAAATTGCTCAATGCCTTTGGGTTCCTATTGTTATTTGTGGAGCTCTTAAGCTGGTTTATCCTATCGTCACTGCTTGTTGGGATCGGTGTTTTCATCCTGAAGTAACAGAAAAAGAAAAACGTGATCGAGAGTTAATCGCAGAGTGTGAGTCGGTGCGCCGTGAAATCAAAGAAATCAAATCCAATATTCAGAAACTCGATCAATTTATCTCAAGCTATCCAGATTTATTGGCTATTACTCAAGAACACATCGTAAAATATAAAGATTATATTGCTATTATTCCCACCAATATTGCTGCTATTCAACTGGAGGGTCCGCACGATTATATTGGCCAGAAGGGACAGTTATGCCAGAAAAGGGCAAGGCTAGAGCATGAATTAAAAGAAAGGATCCGTTTTATTAAAAACCATGGAGCAGTTTACGCCTGCTTTGAAGCTCATTTTAAAGCGGAGAGGGATCGTCAACAATCTACAAAAGAAAATCATTCCTCCACAGATGGTCAAAAGGCTGATCTCCTTCTCATCATACAGTCAGGAGAAAACTGAAACCACTATTACTGAAAAACTCAAATTTGCTTATCCTGCCGCCGAAGGCGATCCTGCATATCCTGTTCTTTATATTTTTAAACAGGATAGATAGGATCGCCTTCGGCGTCAGGATGAGCAAATTTAGGATGTTTTGCATCTTTGTGTAGACACCTATTAGCCTGAGTTAATACAGATCAGAAACAGAGGGTGCTGCCTCCTTGCATCCTTTGCAATAGAACAGCAAGGCTCCTTTAATTATCTTCTTTTCATCGCCTACCAGAGGCTCCTTAGCCACAAATCTTACACTTTCGAAATAGCTCCCTAGTTCCTTAAGATACCACTGCAGGCGTTCCAACTCCAACCTATCCAAATGAGGCTGGTTTTCAATCCAGACAAAGAAGCCCGATCCGCCTGGAAAATCTTGCTGAAGAGTCGGCCAATAACTGAATTGGTTATTTCTGTTTTTTCCTAAATTCAAAAAGTAGGCCTGTTTCTGCTTTTCTGAATAAAAACTGAGCAGGCTTGTTGTCTGGTATTTATCGCTAACAAGAAAATGTTCTTCAGGATCATACCCATGTTTCTGTAAAGCAATCTTAAGTTGATCCCACCCCAGTTGATGCTTAAGAGGATTATAGGGCAAGGAGGGAAATTGCGAAAAAATAAAAACCAGACAGATCAGGATGCCTGAAAAAATAAAACCAGATTTTACCCACCATTTAGAAGCACCTTTCAAGTCAAATATAAACCAAGCTAGCCAAACAATAGCCAAGGGGTAACAGAAGACAATCCAGTTGCCCTGCACTTTCTGGAAGGTAGCTAGACAAACAGCGGCTAGGAGTGATCCAAAAAAAGAGCCGCTTATAAAGGCCAGCGAGGGGGAAAGCAGCTTAAAGTTCTTAATAAAAAAAATTGCCGTATATACCGCTAAAATGAACAATGGCGGGGTCAGTAGAAGCATCTGCGCTCCTAAAAACTCGATAGCATTGGAAGTGGATGGTCCATGACCCCCTTGAAGAATGGCAGCCACATGGCGAAATGTAACCCAATCATGGGACCAGTTCCAAAAAAGGCTTGGCAATAACCCTAAAAGCGAAACTGCCACCCCAACAAGGAATTTAAAGATGCTCTGGGATGAGAAGAACTCCCTGCGAAAAATGAGGTAGAAGATCCAAAAAAAATAGATGGGCCATTTAAATAATGCTCCGCATAAGACGAATAGTCCAATTATCAGGGGGTTAGGCGCATTCCCTTTGTTTAATGACGCTGCCAGGCTAGCGGAAGCCAACGTCCAGAAAAGGACCATCCCCCCATCCGTAATCGATTGGAGGGACCCAATCCAACCCAAAGGAACAAGCGCCATCACTAATCCGCTATAAAAGGCAGCCTTCCACGATAACCCTGCACTCCTGGCAAGCGTAAACACAGCAAGAGGCTGGAAAAAACCAATCACTACTGCAAAGAAACGGACACCCAATTCAGTCTGACCAAACAATTGGGTCCCCAACCAAATCTGCCAGGCGATTCCTGGAGGCTTGCTATAATAGCCCCAATCTAAGTTCTGACTCCAGGTCCAGTATTGTGCTTCGTCCGGCGAAAGGTATATTCCGGCAGTTTGGATAATGAAAACGATAAAAAGAGCTTTGGCAGCCAAGACAAGGAAAAGCATCCAAAAGCCCTTGGCGAAAGCGTTGTTAACAAATAAATTGTTTAATGTTTTTGCTGTACTCATTCTCAAAAAATTCCAGATTAATCATCAGGGCTGTTTCAGAAAATATCTTTTGAGCCAAACGACGTTAAGGACAAACGACACCAAGGACGCCAAGGACACTAACGACTTCAACGACACCGATCCTGTCGCCGTTTCACGGCTCGTCACATAGATCGTTATATACCCCAGGCTTACGCCTGGGGCTATATGCTATCGCGGCTTCGCCGCTTGACACATCGCATTCGAAAGCGGCGAAGCCAGCCTGGGGTATATAACGATCTAAGTGACGAGCCGTGAAACGGCGACAGGATCAGCGTCCTTGGTGTCGTTTGTCCCTAATGTCTTTTAGCTCAAAAGATATTTTCCGGAACAGCCTCGGTCAATCATACCATATCTAAACAATTGAAGCATTATTTCTATTTTCCAAATTTTTATTACCGAGTATATAGAGGTGACTTACGATCGTTCAGCCCCGAGTCTTTGGCTCGTAAAAATGGATACTTTTCAACCAAACGTGGTATAAGCTTAAAATAAAAAGAGCTGAGGTAAGAGGAAATAATTATGGGAAATTCTTGGTATAGAGCTTCACCTATTCCACAAGCACTAATTTGGAGGCGCCTCCATTCTCTTTTAGGCATTGGACTAGTCCTTTTCCTCATCGAACATCTTCTCACCAATTCACAAGCAGCTCTTTTTGTTGGAGATTACGGCGCAGGCTTTATCAACGCTGTCAATGCCATCAAAAATTTTCCCTATCTTCCAGTGATCGAGTGGACTTTTATCGGTATTCCATTAATCGTACATACCGTATGGGGAATCTCACGCCTCCTTACCTCCTCAACAAACATTTGGCCCTCCGATGGATCGAAACCCTCATTGCCTCAATATGGCGCCAACCAGGGTTTTACTTGGCAGCGCATCACCTCCTGGCTCTTAATTTTCGGCATCGCAGGCCACGTCATCCAAATGCGCTATCTCGACTATCCCAGCTCTGCCCATCTCGAAGGAAAAGATTTCTATTTCATTCGCATCACCCCGGACGAGGGATTGGAAAGGCTCTCGTCACGATTAAATTTTATCTATTTTAACAGAACGGAGTCAGAGCACATTAGAAATACGATCGCATTATCTCTTTCCACTCATCATGATGTTCCAAAATATTCGGTGATGAGCCAGCAACTGCATGAGATGCAGGCCTGGCTTCATGCTTTTGAAAGTGTCAAAACAAAGGAAAATGATCTCATTGCAGTGGTCCCCAGTTTTGGATTAGCCGAATTGCTTCTCGTTCGAAATACTTTTAAAAGCCCTATCATGATACTTCTCTACACTTTTTTGGTACTGGGGGCCTGTTTTCATGCATTTAATGGATTATGGACCTCTATGATCACCTGGGGAATCACTCTCACACATCAATCACAACGACTGATGCGCTGGGTGTCTACTTTTCTAATGCTCTTGATCGCCTTTTTAGGCCTAGCTTCTGTATGGGGGACATATTGGATCAACTTAGCTTATTAACCGACTGGTTATACCCCATGGGGGTAATATGAATGCAAAAAAGCATAATCAAACTGTCATCGTAGTAGGAGGCGGTTTAGCTGGCCTTTCAGCTGCTTTAAAACTTGCAGAAAATGGGTGCCATGTCAAAATTGTTTCCGTCACAAAAGTGAAGCGATCCCATTCTGTTTGTGCTCAAGGAGGAATCAATGCGGCCATGAACTTGAAAGGAGAAAACGACTCTCCCTTAATTCATGCCTACGACACTATCAAGGGAGGCGATTTTTTATCGCATCAACCTCCGGTCCTCGAAATGTGTTTAACAGCCCCAAAAATCATCGATATGATGAGCCGTTTCGGCTGCCCGTTTAATCGAACTCCGGAAGGCAACCTGGATTTCCGCCGATTCGGCGGTACTTTATACAATCGTACGGCCTTCTGCGGGGCATCAACAGGCCAGCAACTGCTCTACGCACTGGATGAACAGGTCAGAAGATATGAGGCCGCTGGCCACGTTGAGAAATGGGAATCCCATGAATTTATGCGCCTTGTTATGGACGACCAGGGTAATGCAAGAGGCGTTGTGGTCATGGATCTCTTTAATATGAGTCTATTTGTATTGAAGGCCGATGCTGTTGTCATGGCTACGGGAGGATTAGGCCTCCTTTTTAAGAAGTCGACAAACTCCACATTTTGTACAGGAGCAGCAAATGGACGTTTAGTCCAACAAGGAATGATCTATGCCAACGGGGAGTTCATTCAAATTCATCCTACAGCAATTCCAGGAAATGACAAATTGCGGCTTATTTCAGAGTCTGCACGGGGTGAGGGTGGACGTATCTGGGTCTATGGCGACTCCTCAAAGAAAATTAAAACGCCAGATGGAAGGGAAATACCTTGCGGTGTCACTGGAGAGCCCTGGTATTTTCTAGAAGAGCTCTACCCCTCCTTCGGCAATCTTGTCCCTCGTGATATCGGAGCTAGGGAGCTTCTGCGAATCTGTGATATGGGACTTGGAATCAATCAGGAGGCACAAGTTTACCTCGATGTCACTGCTTTGTCGGATCATAAAAAAGAAAGACTCGACTCGATACTGGATATCTATAAAAAATTTACCGGTGAGGATCCAAGGAAAGTCCCCATGCGCATCTTCCCTGCAGTCCATTACACGATGGGAGGAGCCTGGGTCGATTGGCCCGCTGCGGATGATCCGGATCGCTGGACTCGTTACCGCCAGATGACCAATCTAAAAGGCTGTTTCAGTGCAGGTGAATGCGAATATCAATACCATGGAGCAAACCGCTTAGGAGCCAATGCCTTGCTGGCCTGTATCTTTGCCGGCCTCGTTGCTGGCAATGAGGTTCCTCGTTATCTTTCCAGTCTTGATTGTTCCTACAAAGATCTTTCTTCTGGAATTTATGATGCAGCGCTAGCTCAAGAGGAGGCTTTGAAGCAGGACCTTCTTTCTCGTGATGGCGGTGAAAATATCCATCAACTGCATGATGAGCTCTCAGATTGGCTCCTGAAATATGTCACGGTTTTCAGAACCAATTCAGATTTATTGAAAACGTTGGAAAAAATTGAAGAAATCAAGCAGCGCTATCAGAAGATCTCTTTGGATGATCGTTCACAGTTTGCTAATCAAACCTATGCCTTTGCCAACCAGTTTGGGCCGATGATTCTGATTGCTCAAATCATTACTCAGGGGGCTCTCCTTCGCGATGAGTTCCGCGGATCGCACTTTAAACCTGAATTTCCGTATCGTGATGATAAAAATTGGTTAAAAATTACGTGCGCTACTCAAGACTCTACTAAAGGCCTGCAATTTCGCTATGAATCTGTCGACACACGCCACTGCGAGCCCTTTCTTCGCGACTATTCCGTAGCTAAAAAAGTCATCCCTACTTTGAAGAATATTCCTTCAAATATTGAGCTGCCAATATAAGGAGAGTTTATGAGCAAAAAATATATTCTGCGCATCTATCGGGGACATCCGGGCCATCAATATTGGGAAGAATTTCAGCTGGATTTGGTGCCCTCAGAAAATGTGATATCCGCTCTCATGCGGATACAACGCTCGCCTATAAATAAAAATGGGGAAAGGGTCACTCCTGTAGTCTGGGAGGCAGGCTGTTTAGAAGAGGTTTGCGGCTCCTGCTCCATGCTTGTTAATTCAGTCCCAAGACAGGCCTGTACAGCATTAATTGAACCCATAATTCAACAGGCAAAGTCACCTATCATCACGCTTGCTCCTTTAACGAAATTCCCTCTTGTGCGCGATCTGATTGTTGACCGCTCTATTATGTTTGAAAACTTAAAGAAGGTGAGGGCTTGGCTTGAAACCGATGGAACTTATTCACAAGGCCCAGGACCAAAAATCAGCCCTGAAAAACAGAAGATCCTCTACTCACTCTCAAAATGCATGACCTGCGGCTGCTGCTCGGAAGCCTGCCCTCAAGTGAACAAAAACTCTCCTTTTATGGGTCCCGCGCCCATCTCTCAGGTTAGATTATTTAATTCCCACCCCACGGGTCGTTCTCAAGCAGCTGAACGATTAAGCCCTCTCATGAAAGCTGAGGGCATCAGCGGCTGTGGAAATAATCAGAACTGTGTTAGGGTTTGCCCACAAAACATTCCTTTAACTGACTCTATTGCTTCTATCAGCCGTGATGTAACAAAACAGATGCTAAGGGATCTCTTTAGCTTTCCAGAACGCGATGAATAACTTTTTGTGAACCACTGAGCCCACAGAGAACACAGAGAGAGCTAAAGCAAAGCGATTAGCAGGAAGTATTCGTCGAATGAAGATATAATCCCCCTCTGTGTTCTCTGTGGGCTCTGTGGTATTTTTAACTAATGAGCGAGAATTACTGATGACGCAAGAGATCTAATGCTGCGAGACAAGTTTAAGTCCAATAATACAACCGATGAGGCAGAAGAGAAAGAAGAGGTGCCAAAAGTGAGTCGGTTCATCGAAGCAGAAAATTCCGATAATAGCTGTACCAAAAGCACCGATGCCTGTCCAGACAGCATAAGCCGTTCCCAGAGGGATCGTTTTCAAACTAAGCGAGAGAAAGGTGAAGCTGGAACCGGCGAAAAAGAAAAATGTCAATGTCGGAATCAGGCGAGTGAAATTTTCGGACAGCTTCATAAAACTCGTGAACCCAATCTCAAGGAGACCTGCAATCAAAAGATAAATCCAACCCATAACGCCCTTCAATTATAAATCATTCAAATTCAAAGTACCGGAACTGTTCTTTAAAGCTGCAGTCATCTCACGTTCTACCCAATAGGCTTCAACGTTCTTTCCCTGACCTTTATAACTCAGATAGAGTCCAAACAAGGAACGCCCATTTCTTTGCTGCTTACTCAAAGTGGTTTTAAACATAGTCTGTGCCTCTGCATACTTTTTTTGCTTCAAGTAAGCAAACCCGAGCATCTGACTCACAGGTATATACCATGCTGGCGGTTCATCATAGTCGAACCTATCTTGAATCTCAACACCCTTTTTTAATAGCCTCTCGTACTCTCGTGGATTATTTTCAGCTTCAGCTAAGGCAGCATTGAGGAGTGTTTCCGCAAGTTCCATTACCTTCCTGGCCGAAACTTTGGCAATCTCATCCTGAGGCTTGATCTTCGGGATGGTTTCCTCAAATAGAGTCTTCTCTTTTTTTGCGGACTCCACCTCTCCTAAAGCAGCCAAGGCTACCCCTCGACTGAAATGCCAATAAGCAACTAGAGGAGCATAGGAGGAATCGATTTTATAGTCAAGGATCTCCTGCCACTTATGAAAATAGAGATAGATCTCAAGGGGAATATTAAATGACATTGCAAAATCAGCCTGCAATTGAAGATGGGGTTTAACAAATTCAGTTACCTCAAAAGCGGTCTTAATGGCATTATCATAGTCTTCCATCAGCATATAGATTCTAGTCATAATGTAGAGATTATGTTTGAGATAATGCATCGGATATTCCCCTGAATTGAATCCAAACTCCTTGATATACGTTTTATCTTGTATAATCGCCTTCTGATTTGTCTTTAATGCACTTTCATAATCGCCTACAAGAAGAAAAATATGGCAGGGCATATGCAAAAGATGGCCCGATTCTGGAAGAAGCCACTCTAATCGATGAGCTGACATAAGCGCTCTTTGAGGAAAAGGGGATTCCTCCCACGCATGAATGTAATAATGGTTCGCTCCAATATGATCAGGGTTGCGCAATAAAACCGATTCTAGAACATCGATAGCTTCATAGGTTCCTTCTTTAGGATGCCCGTCAGGAGTCCACCATTTCCAGGGATCTAGGGACAAAATGCTTTCAGCATACATAGAAGCTGCATCTAGATCTTCAGGATATTCCCCTGCTACTTTCTTCATCGCATCTCTATAGCGATAGCGTAGAGGGATCAGATCCTCTGATGGATTATTTGTATACCTTGTTGCCAATGCTGAGATGTAAGCTTTTTCTTCGAGAGTTGCATTATTGCTTAATTGAATCGCCTTTTGGATATAGTTATAACATTTCAGCTCATTAGCAGGGGTAACATCCATGTTAATGTTTTGCCCTAAAGCTAGAGCCATCCCCCAATAGGCCATAGCAAGTTGGGGATCATACTGCGACGCCTTTTCAAACTCTCGAAATGCGATATCGTGGTTGTAAGCAAAGATATAGGTCAGACCGCGATCAAAGCTATTTTGTGCCTGTTCGCTAGTAGTGGAAACAGGATGGTAGATCTGATTCATGGGAGGCATTTTTTTTAGCGCTTTTTCCGGAATCTCAGCACCTAAAAAACTAAAAAACAGCAAAAACAGCAAAACAGATATTTGCTTTAGAGATTTAGGC
>Ga0206862_1063_pt1 | contig 31793 bp, 25 predicted proteins | sample Alteio_BWOrgCont_43_FD_152625 | JGI IMG/M metagenome (GOLD analysis project Ga0206862, IMG submission 152625) | Enriched cells from forest soil in Barre Woods Harvard Forest LTER site, Petersham, Massachusetts, United States -... | ecosystem: Environmental > Terrestrial > Soil > Temperate forest >... | reverse complement strand
CTCTTTGAGACTGATTCAGATCATAAATAATCATAAAACAGTCGTCATTGCGACTAAAAGCAGAAAGGGTCCAGTTAGCCGATCCGTTAATCAGAATGGACTCATCGATATAAGCAAACTTATGATGCAGCAGCGAGGTGGTACTGCTGCTTAATTTGACTGCAATGCCGGCTTCATAAAGCGTTTTCACAATAGCAGCACTTGTGCCCTTGGCCGACTGTCGATCCACGATCGCTTCGACTTTTACGCCTCTTTTTGCTGCGTGGATTAACTCCTGTGTGAAGTCCTGTCTTGTCCAGGTGAACATAGCCACCCGGATCGTCTTCTTAGCTGTTGCTAAAAGCGATCGTACCCGCGCTTCGGCGTTTCTATTTTTAGGCAGGATATACAGTTCTATGGGTTGGTCTGCACAACTGGTTTGAAGTTGTTCTATCGGGGCTATTTTACCGGTGCTGCGCATCTCTTTAGCTCTGGATGCAATCAGAGAGGCTAGAGGAGGATGTGACAGTCCAATCACCAGGTTTCCATGTTTCGTTAGAGAGTCTGAAGTCATATTTGCTGATCCCAAGAGGATCAGCATCTCATCGATGACAAGAATTTTCTGATGCATCAGCCCGGTTCCTTTTCTTCTGACAACCTTTGAGCGAGGAAAATGTTGAGCAAGCGAGGGGGTAGCATCTGCATCGCAAACAAGATGAATAGCTACACCGGCCTCTTCTTTAGCTTTAAGTGCTTTTATAATTGTTTTGTCAGTTAAGGCATAAATGAGAAATGTAATCGATTTTTTTGCTGACTGGATGGTCTGGACATATAAAGTTGTTAAATTCTCATCGGTCTGGTTAGAATATAATTGCAGCGGTTCCGATGACTTCGGAATAGAAACGGTAGTCTGAGAAAAAAAAATTTGCTGTTGAATATTGAAAATGAGAAAGGAAAGAAGAGCAATAATCGCCCAGCAGCACGAATAGCGGAAGGCACGATTAAATTTCTTTGGCGTAAAACGATGTCGGGAAGGCCAGCGCATTAGATCCTTTCCATCAGGAATTGCATCAACCCGGAATAGCGTTTGAGGACGTTATCGTTTTTTATTCCTATAGCAAGAGCCTTTTTTGTGCCGACTAAGACAACGAGCTTCTTACCTCGCGTAATGGCCGTGTAAAGGAGGTTTTTATGCAAAAGCATGAAGTGGCTCGTATGGACGGGGATCACGACGCAAGGGCATTCGCTCCCCTGAAATTTATGGACGGAGATAGCATAGGCAAGAACGAGCTCATCTAAATCCTGGTATTCGTAAACGACATCGCGCTCATCGAAGCGGATAACGACCTGCTGATCTTCCGGGCAAATATGTTCAATGAAGCCGATATCCCCATTGAAAACCTCTTTTTGATAATCATTCCGTGTTTGCATCACCTTGTCGCCGATCTGATACTTTTGGCCGTTTTTGAATAGAGCCATCTCTTTCGGATTCAACACTTGCTGCAGGGATGTATTGAGATTATGTATGCCGATCACCCCCTTTTTCATGGGTGCTAATACCTGAATATCGTGAAGAGGGTGAAATTGATAGCGCTTGGGAAGGCGAATAGAAACAAGCTTGACAAGGGTGTTCAAAACCTCTTCGGGTTCTTGAGCCTCAATAAAAAAGAAGTCGCTATTTTGAGAATTATTTAAAAGGGGAAAGTAGCCTTGATTGACCCTGTGGGCATTTGTAATAATATGCGATCCTGCCGCTTGACGAAAAATTTCATTTAAGGTGGTTACAGGAATGCATTTAGATGCAATCATATCCTTCAATACGTTACCGGGCCCGACGCTTGGCAGCTGGTTGATATCTCCGACAAAAATCAGGCGTGCTTTATCAGGTATGGCTTTAAGTAGATGAAACATCAGGTAGGTGTCGATCATGCTCGACTCATCGACAATGATCAGATCGCATTCCAAGGGGTTTTCTCGATTGCGTTTAAATTTGCCCTGGCGAAAGTCATATTCAAGTAGACTATGAATCGTCGAGGCTTCTTGGTGGGTGATCTCATACATCCGTTTAGCGGCTCTTCCTGTAGGAGCGGCTAAGATAATATTCGAGGTAAGTTTTTTTGCTATCGTCAAAATGGCATTGGTGATCGTGCTTTTCCCGGTACCGGGACCGCCTGTGATCAGATGAACCTTATCCACAATAGCATGATAAACAGCTTCCTTTTGATTAACAGCCAATTCGATGTTAAGCTGCTGCTGACTCCACTCTACGGCCTTTTTAGCATCGATTTGTCTTAGAGTGCTTTTGCCTTCCATCAGCCGCCGAAGCTCTTTGCTGATCCCTTGTTCTGCATAATAGAGGGAGGCTATCCAGATAAACGCTGTTTCAGCCCCATAGGTGAGCAGTGTTTGGATCTTAATCCGTCCATCCGCTTCAAGTGTAGGAATGCGGCCTGTGATCCTCTCTTTAGGGATTTCTAGAATTTTTTCCGCTTGTTCAACGAACAGTTCGAGAGGATAGCAAACATGCCCTTCATTAGAAAGCTCGGAAAGCACATGCTCGCTGCCGGCGTCAATACGCTCATTGGATTCTCTTCCAATGCCCATTTTCTGAGCGAGATTATCAGCAGATTTAAATCCGATTCCAAAAATATCCCTGGAAAGGCAGTACGGATTTTCTTTCAGCTTCTGGACGCTCTCTTTTCCATATGTTTTAAAGATTTTTTGGGCAAAACCGGGACTGACTCCATAGGACTGAAGAAAGATCATCACATCGCGAATGGACCTTTGATCCACCCAACAGCTTACAATTTTCTCCACTCGCTTTTTTCCCAGTCCGGCTACCTCTAAGAGTTTTTCCGGCGTCTGATCGATCACCTGCAGCGTTTCGACGCCAAAACGGTCGACGATTCTCCCTGCGTATTTGGCTCCTATCCCTTTGACGAGTCCAGATCCTAAATATTTCTGTATTCCGACAAGATCAGCCGGAGCTTCGATTTGAAATTGAGATAGATCAAACTGTTTTCCATGGACAGGATGCATCTTCCATTCACCCATGCAGCGCACGGTCTCACCGGGTTGAATGCCCGGCATCACACCCACGACGCAGATCAGCTCTTCGGTTTGCGGTTGTTTGAGTTGTGCAACCGTGTAGCCATTATCCGGGTTGTGGAAAGTGATTCTTTCAATATAGCCTAACAGTTGCTTCATATTTCTAACTTATGCAAAATAGCTGTTGGATGGAATTATACCACGTTCGGGTGAAAATAGCTTGAGTTTCAATGCTTTCAGCATTTAGGATAGCATGACATTTTTTAATAAAGCAAGTTTAGAGTTACTGCGGCAACAGATCGATCTGGTCGACCTGCTTTCTACCCACATCTCGTTAAAAAAAACGGGATCTGTTTACAAGGGTCTTTGCCCTTTTCATGATGAGAAGACGCCCTCATTTATGGTCAGCAAAGGCGATACCCATTACCACTGCTTTGGCTGCGGCGCGCATGGCGATGCAATAAAATTTCTTATGACGCACCAGAAGCTCTCCTTCACTGAATCGGTGGTTCTCCTGGCTGAAAAGTATCACGTTCTCCTTGAAAGAGCAGAAGATAAAAAAGACGATAACGCCGGCCTGAGTCGTCTCATTTTAGAATCGACCTTGGAGGCGGCTGCAGATTTTTACCATTTTTGTCTTCTCTATACAGAAGAGGGGCGAAGTGTTCTTCAATATCTGTTTGAAAGACAGATTGACCTCGATTTTATCTGTCGTTTTAAGATTGGCTGGTCTCCTTCAAAGTCTGGCATTTTTAAGGAAGTGATGAATAAGAAAAAGATATCCGATCAGGCCCTTATCGAAACAGGACTCATTCAGGAAAAGAAAGAGGGCAAGCCAAGAGAATTTTTTAATGAACGGATTATGTTTCCCATTTGTAATTACACCGGGAGGGTGATCGGATTTTCCGGGAGAAAGATTCGCGATGAGGTATTCGGAGGCAAATACATCAACACACAGGAAACGGCCCTGTTTAAGAAGTCGCGCGTGCTCTTCGGATTAAACCATTCGCGAAAACGGATAGCAAAAGAAAAGCGTGCCATCATTGTAGAAGGGCAAATTGATGCCTTAAGGTTAATTCAGGATGGCTTTGATCTCACCGTTGCAGGACAAGGTACAGCCTTTGGAGAAGGGCATATGAAGGAGCTGCTTAATCTAGGCGTCACCCACGTTTTCTTAGCCATGGATGGCGATGCTGCTGGTCAAGAGGCTAACTATAAAATCGGACAGCTCTTTCAGAAAGCCGGCGTTGAGGTTCAAGTCGTCAATTTGCCCCTAGGATCTGATCCGGATTCATTTCTAAAAAATGAGGGCGCTTCAGCTTTTGAAAAGCTTTTACTCTCCACCTCAGACTATCTCTCTTTTTTAATCAAGCATCTAGGCCGTGAAGTGAACCTCAACTCCCCAGCTGAGAAAAATCAGCTGATACAAACGATTGTAAAGAATATTCGCGATTGGGATCATCCGGTTATGATCCATGAAGCCTTGCGCAGGCTTTCGCAGAAAATGCAAATCCCAGAAAGTATCGTAGGGGTAGGTCAAGACCCTCTTCCACAGCTTTATGTGCGCAAAACCGCAGCCATCGGACAAACAGGTGTGATTAACCCAGACCGCATCCTGGAAATCGATCTTCTGCGCTGGATGCTTCTTTTGGGTTCAGAAAAGCCTGCTTTGATCGAGTTGATTCGTCTGAATTTAAATCAGAACTCCTTTAAAGTTCCCATTTGCTCTAAAATTTTTGATTTCTTTATGTCCAATTATTTAAATGAGAAACCAACTGACCTGCTCAGCCTCACAATAGAACTGGATGAGATGGAAGTGCAGAAGGTGATTTCTGAGCTGGAGAGCAAAAAAATCAATCGCGAGAGGGCGGATCAGGGGATCAGTGAAGCGATCCTTGCAATCCAGAATCGCAATTGGATGCAAGCCCGGGAAGAGATCAGCAATCAAATCCGAAATGGAGGCTTCTCCGATGAGGAAAATCTGGGACTTTTGCGGCAATTTGATACATTGAAAAAAAGTGTCCCACAGTTAATCCCAATAGGTGGTCAGAGATGAAAGGTGAGTATTTGGTATTTTACGATGGTGTTTGCGGGTTATGCGATCGCTTTGTCTTGTTTGTGTTGAAGCGCGATGAAAAAAAAACATTTCGATTTGCCCCTCTCCAAGGAAAAACCGCCAAGAAAGTGTTGGCACATAGGCCCGAGTTGATTGAAGATCTCAATACCGTCGTTTTTGTGGAGGGCTACAACACAGCTGCAGCAGCAATTTATACAGAATCCAAGGCAGTTTTCAGGATCTTATGGCTCCTAGGAGGCTGGTGGAAGCTGCTTGGTTGGATCGGCTTCCTGCCGTTTGCTCCTTTCAATTTTTGTTATCGTTGGGTTGCAAACCATCGTCAGCAGCTTTTCTCCTCCTCCTGCCTCATTCCCACTTCATCCGATAAGGACAGATTCCTTGACTAAAAAATGAGGGCCGGGCTTAGGGGTGTAAGAACATTTCTTAGGTTGATGCCTATGCTGGGACGGCCTGGCTACATTAGAATGAGGCCGAGAGAGGCTGTGAAAAAATGAGCTTGCGCCTTGTTTATGGCTCAAGATTTACAGCAATATAGGTTCCACTTTCTGTCGCACATCCGGAGATTCCTCTAGGCTGCGCAACGCGTTTGGAGTGCGCAAGGCCTCTTGCGCTTTGTTATGAGGAATGCACTGATGAATTTACAAAATACGTCATGGCTTCATAACAAAGCGCAAGAGGCCTTGCGCACTCCAAACGCTCCGCGAGATTGGGTCAGGCTGACATCCGGACATTATCCTTATACACTCTCTTCATGACAGATTAGCCAGCCTAGGCCGCACTCCAAAAACAGACGCTCGCTCATTTTTTCACAGCCTCTCTCGGCCTTGTTCTAAGGTAGCCAGACCGTCTCGGTCTGGTCCTAAGTTTTAGGACAAGAAAAGTAATTTTAAGGCATTTTTTTCCTTAATCCTGAAAGTTTTCTCCCTGTTCAATTACAGCAACTTCTGGAGGTGCTTCTGTTATTTGACCCAAATAGTCTTTAATCAGTTCTTGACGATTAGTCTTGACCCAACCTCGGGTTCTTCTTTCGTCGTAGCCTGTTATTTCAACTTCTACATCTTGTTGTTGCTTTTTCAGTTGAAATCGTCCAGTCTTAGGAGATGCTTCTATTTTAACAGGCTCCTTCTCTGTCTCTGGTTTACTAATCGGGCAAGCACCAGAAAACTGAATACCTATACCATATTTTTTCATAGTAGGACCCATTTTTTCATTTCCCAAAATCTCACTCACTTTGTTATCTGCTTCTTCCCTTGTTGTGTTTTCAGCATTTGTTAATACCAAAAATAATTTAGCGGTTTTAGAAAGCCCCATGCGCTGGAGAAACGGGTTGATAATCTGAAAAGATTCTGTCTGTGTGGGGTGAATTCCACTCTTAAGTGAATAGGTCATGAGGACGACGTCGACATTCTTAAGGCTTTTTTGGCCATAAAAACGGGCATTGTCTTCAAAGATGGAGCTAAGGAGCTCCTTGTTCGTTCTACTATTTATTCCATTTTTTCTCACTTCAAATAAACCAGGGGTATCGTGGACATAGAGATCAGCTGGTTTTTCATCTATGAGAACGTCGGGGAGAGTCACTTTTCGCAAACTTGATCCCTTTGTCTCCGGAAACATGGTAAACGTTTCCTTTTCTATATCTGTTTTACCAGCAAGAACATCAACCAATGTTGATTTTCCTGTTCTGGTGGCACCAATAGCCATTATCTTGGTGCCTTTCAAATTTTTATTTGATGAATCATTATTTTCATCGAGAAGGATTGATTGCCCTTTGTTAAGCGCGGGAAATGCGGGTTTTGAATCAAAGGGATTGTTGAGTAAATCTAACTCTTTTAATTTTCTGAAACTTGTAAACGGATCTTTTAAAACCTCTGGGAGTGATGTCAAACGACAGTCTTGCAATTGAAGCTTTTGCACCTTTTTTTGGCTAGAGAGAAGAGCTGAATAATTGCTTGCAAGATCGTCTTCTAGTGCTTCTTCGTAATAATTTCTTGCAATAGATAACTCTTTTAGTTGTTCGAGGTTCTTTATCTCTTCAGGAAATTTTGAAAAGGTACAATCTTGGATCTTAAGGATTTGGATAGCTTGATTTTTTTCAAAAGAGAGTTGATCAGCTGAGAAATTGCTGATTTTTAGCGACTTTAATCTTTTAAGACTAGACAGAGAATTAAACCCTTCTTTTGAGAGCTGAATTTGAAAACCTCCAGTATCGTCAGCTTCCAGAGATAAGTCTTTAAGGTTCGGATAAGCTTTAGAAATTCGCTCGATAAGATCGAAAGGAATTTCTCTTTCAGCAAAGGAGTTTGCTGATACACGTAAATTTAGACTTCTAGCTTTGTTGTCGACTTCAGTAAGGATTAGACTCTCAAGTTTATCGATGGAAACATCCGTAATTAGACCAGATAGCGGCTTAGAAAATGGATTTGGTATGTTCTGAAAGAATTGAGTCGCCAGTTCAGCTAATTTAGCAGGAGTGCTGGTGATCGTCTCCAGATTGATAGGAGAGACCCTTCTTATCCATTCTCCAATATTCCATTCTCCAATACTATTTGCGACTGCTCTGCATAAAGTAGCGCAATAACTACCACCTTGACGCATAAAATTTATAATATTCATTTTATTAATACCTATAAAGCTTGTTGTAAAAAAGAACAAGAGTAGCATTTTTTGTAATAAATAGCAACTGTTTTGTTTAATATTTGTTGACTATTCTTTCCCCTCAAAACGTTCAAAAATTCATGCGAATAAACCAATTTCTTAGCTCATTTTCTAGTTCACTGAAAATGGGCTGTCAGGCAATATAAGCAGCTTAAGATGAAACAAAAAAAGGATTTAATATGAACGCGGTAAGTGAAAAGATTACATTACAAGAATGGAAGCAACTGGATACATTTGAGGCTGAAAATGAGTCTAAGGACACAATACAAGGATATGTCAATAAGTTCATCTTTATGGGTGGTGTATATGGCTGCTATTCGTTGTTGACTGGCGGCTCAGGGTGGGTTGCGCTGGGCGGCTATGCAGCGATGGGGTTGGCTTGTCGCAAGATAGCTTCTGTCGCAATGGGGTATAACGTTTGTCAGGAAGCTACTTTTTTTCGAGCTTCAAAAGCTAATGTAGAGCAATATGCTACTGATACACTTAAAATGAAAGATTATTGGGTTAAGAAAGTCACTTTGATAAGTTCATCCACTCGCTATATTGGATACCTTAGCGGCCATAAAGATACTTTGGAAAACGGCCATTGGGTCATCCATGCTTCAGAACATAAAGCAGAAGACTGCCTTGAGAGATTCACAGAACATAATTATACAGCCTATAAAGCTAATACCCTCCTTATTAATGGCCCAAGCATTGTTGGAAGCGGAGGTTATCCTACAGCCTTTCAAATGGGTGCAGGTTTTGAAGCCGGATTGCAGCTACTTGAGAAAACGGACAAAGTCACTCACATTCTATTGAATCTCCATGGCTTTGGGGCTAGTATGATGGCCGAGGGATTGTTACATCATCAATTTTCTCCAAGACTGGTAGAAGGAATGAAATATTTAGCCATTTTTGATTGTGCCATTAGTCGGCTATCCGCACTGATATCCCATACAAAAGGCCCTTATATGGAATCCATTTATAAGCTAGCGGGGATGGAACTCGATTGTGTTAAAGCTGTTAAAATCTTGGATAATTTTCGAATAGAACAAATCATCATCCAACATAAGAAAGAATTTACGACTGACTCATCAAGCGATGGTGTGATTCCAGAGGAAGTTATCTTAAGTCATGAATTGAATCGGAAAAACCTAGCTCATACTACTTTTTTAGAAGATAGTAAAATTCAGCATAATGAACCCTTACCAAGACATGTGAAAGAGAATCTTGACAAGAGGATTAATGCGTTTTTTGGCAATTATAACAGCAAAACAGAATAGCCGTTTTAGCCCTATTTAAAACGACAGCAAGGACAAACGACACCAACGACACCAAGGAATATAAGAGACAATTGCAAAAGTGTCTTTTATTTAGCTGATTTTAACGCGAAGGGAGACAGTTGCCTTTGGCTAGCGTTTGCGATTAAGCGTTAAAATAGGATAGTTTTCATCCTTAATTTGCCTATCCTGCCGCCGCAGGCGATCCTGCATATCCTGTTATAAACATTTTTATAACAGGATATGCAGGATCGCCTGCGGCGGCAGGATAAAAACAAGATAGATGAAATTTTTTAAGGACAAAAACGACGTCGTTGGTGTCGTTTTTCAAACAAAGATTTTAGTAAAGGCTTGATATTCCCTGGCTTCCTCAACGATTCCCTTCATTATCTTCGCTTGCTCATGGACTCTTTCTAAAAATAATTCATCGCTCATGCTCACGCTTGTTTGAAATGATGATGTATCTTCAGTCAGGTTTTCGATGTTTTCTATCTGGTCAACAATGTTAAGGAGTTCTTGAAGAGCTTCTCCTTTTAATTCTTCGTCCTTATGATAAGATACAAACTGTTTAAGAGTCCGGATCTCTTCATGATCGCATATTTTCTGATTGGAAGTTTTTGCTTCATGCTGCCACCTTTCTAAAATATGCAAGCGGGAAAGAATAGGGAGACTTGAAAGATAGGCAACCCAAGAGGTTGTTTCCCATTTCTTACGACTTTCTTCACGAACTTCACGTAAGGTTGCGAGCTCATCATCAATCTTATCAAACTCGCTAACCATAGAGGATAAATTAAATTTTCTTACGGATGATTTTTCAGTTTTATCAATTTTGATTTCTGTGAATTCCTCTGATTCAACATCAGTCTCAGAAATGGGCTCAGAAACAGACAACTCTACTGTTCCGTTTCTAATCTGCTTGACAATTTGGTCAAGCTCCTCTCCTAAATTTCCTAAATCACTGATTTCTTTGGCTCCTATTTTTTTATCCGGATTTTCCTTATAGTCCATCATGGCCTTTGTTATTCGTAATAGTTCATCTTGTGTGTAGCCATCCACATCTTCGATTAATTTGGAACTCATCTTTGCGTTTTTATAAAAGTTATAAATTTGCTTGAGATCAACACCTATTCTTTCAAGCGCAATTCTAGCAAAGTCTTCTTTTATTTCTGTATTCTGAAAGTGTTCTGGCGGAGGATAGGTCATACGAGGGAGAGTAACCATTTTGGCAATCCAATTTCTTTCGTTTGCCTTGTGAGAATTCTCTAAAATCTTATCGAATCTTTCAATAAAGCTTGATAATTGATGTCTTTCTATTTTTTTAGGTGGAGGGTTTTCTATCTTTATCGTAGGTTCTTCTTTTACTGGAGGTTCTTCTTTTTCTATCTTTATTGGATAATTTCCTGAGCTTCTATCGTGTAATGGAAATGAAAACATACTTAACCTCACATTGTTTATATTTATAATAATGGTTAATTGTATTAATTACATAAAATAATTATTAACATTATGTTAATATCTTTTGCCATTCGGCGACTTTAAATTTTGAGTGCGGCGACTTGGTGCATAGCCGCGAGGGCGGCTATAGCATGTAGTCAGAGGGGTAAACCAAGGCTCGACCTCGCCCCTTTCTTTTGGTACAGTTGTTTGTATGGGGTTATGAATTATTTTCAGGCCGAAGGCCTGTGTTATAAAAGCCTAGGGCAACGCCCTAGGTAGGCTATAGAATGGATTGCAGGCTGGAGGCCTGCGTTATAATAAATATACAGTGAAACAAAGGATATGGGATCTTTTCTGTCAGTGATGTTACTAAAACGCAGGCCTCCAGCCTGCAATTCATTCTATAGCCTACCTAGGGCGTTGCCCTAGGCTTTTATAACCCAGGCCTTCGGCCTGAAAATAATTCCGCGAAGCCGAAGGACAACTTGGAGCTTTCGCGCGAAAGCTCCAAATTTATCAAACCTAGCCGAGTGAGGTAGAGTAATAAACTTTGTGAAGAAAGAGTCCATGGGCAGGGGCAGTCATACCGGCAAGAGGTCGACTTTTTCCAGCCAAAATGGAAGGGAGGCTTTCTAAAGAGATTTTTCCGCGTCCAATGTAAACAAGGGTACCCACAAGATTCCTCACCATTTTGTAAAGAAAGTGATGCCCCTTAATGGCAATTCTCATGCGACCTCCTTCTAAAAAAAGAAGAGTAATCGCTTCAATATGCCTCGTATAATGGGAATAGGTAGCATTTTTTTTTGTATTGCAAAATGAGCTAAAATCGTGGCTGCCAGTTAAAATAGGAATGGCTTTTTCGATCTCATCAAAGTTTAGTGGATAGGGAACATGCCAGGAATAGTGTCTAAAATGGGGCATTTGTACAGGTCCCAAAGAGAGATAATAGTGATATTCCTTTGCAATGGCATCCAAAGTTGGATGGAAATGGTTCTCAGCTGGTTCAATGGCGAGGATCGCGATATCTTTGGGAAGCAGGCTATTCAGGCTCAATAGCAAACGATGGCAGTCAATTTCAGCCTTAGCGCTGTAAAAGTTGACAACCTGCCCTTCAGCATGGACATGCGCATCGGTTCGGCTTGCTGCTTGAAGGACAATGGGATGCTGAAGAATCTGCTCCAAATAGGTTTGGATGGTTTCCTCAATGCTTGGTCCCATTTTAGTCGTCTGCCAACCGAGATAACATCCCCCATCATAGGCGATGATCATTTTATAGTTGCGCATGACTAGAAACCATTAAGAATGGTGCACCTGATTCTTCCAAAATAAAAGTGCCCCTTCCATGAGTCTTTGCACAGAGATTATCACCAGGACCATTCCAATGAGTCTCTCACATGCCATCAACCCCTTGCTTCCGAGGCATCGTTTGATGGGTTGCGAAAAAAACAGGATCAAAGCCGATATAAACCATGCAGTTAAAATAGCACCTAGCATAATTGCTTGAGAGGACTCCATATGGGCGAACAGCATAATCGTAGCAAGAAGTCCTGGACCGGCAATCAGAGGAACAGCTAAGGGGAAAATATAGGGGGTTCCATCAGGCAGGTTGGCTCGTGGACTATCCGGCGCTGTAAATAGAATTTTAATGGCGATCAGGAAGAGAATAACACCCGAAGCTATGTGTAGCGTGGTGTCGGAAAGCGAAAGGAAATCGAAGATAAACTCGCCTAAGTAGTTAAAGGCAACCATAATCGCTAAGGCAATCAGCATCTCTCGGATGACGATCATTGTCCTTTCAGCCGGATTGAGATGCTTGGTCAGTGAAAGGAAAGAGGAGATGTTCCCTAAGGGATCCATGATCAAAAAAAGAATCAAAGCCAAACTTGAAAAAGTCATGAGCGGACTCCAAATATTAGTGTGCTAGTAAAACTTTAAAAAAAAGAGAAAACCCATTTACAACCATCTCTAAAGCAATCATCGCCAAAATCATTCCCATCAGTTGTTCTAGAGCTAAAAGTCCTCGCTTTCCTAACAGGATTTGCAGATAGGGTGCTGAGACCATGATCCCTGTGACACCAATCCAAGCTATCAAAATCGCAAGCAAAATTTTTAGGTCGTTGCCTTCCTGTTTAGAGTAGAGCATGATCATTGTCAGCAGGCCGGCGCCGGAAAGGAGGGGTGTTGCTATAGGGACAATGAAAGGTGCTTGCTTGGGGGTCTCCTCAGAGTGTTCGGTTTTTGTGGAGAAGATCATTTTTATAGCGACTAGGAACAATAAAACTCCTCCGCTCACCGAGAGGGCATAGTTCTCAATTTTAAGGCTGGTGAGAAAGGCCTCCCCGCAGAAGAGAAAAAAAATAGCCAGAATCATCGAGAAGATCGACTCGCGCAGCAAAATTTTCTGCTGTTCGCTAACCGAAAAGTTTTTGATTAGCGCAATAATAGTGGGGGAGTTCCCTATGGGATTCGTCACGATAAATAGCACGATTGCAATTTGCCAGATGCTCACAAATCAGCCTCATGATGGTTTTGTTAGATTATATGAATGATTCAGCCTCATCATCATACTTGCTCCTGATTATTTTTTTCAAGCAGTCAGTCTGCTTAACAGCCATTCGCGTTAATTTTTTTTACCACAGAGCCACTGATGGCAGAGGGCTGTTTCATAAAATATCTTTTGACACCCTCTGTGTTCTCTGTGCCTCTGTGTTTCAAGTACTTACAGATATCATTGATCGCACCTTATGTTTTTGAAACACAGAGGCACAGAGAACACAGAGAATAGGAAATTTAATTTCCCTCTTAAATCCCTCGTAAATCTCTCATAATTCTCACGGATCTCAGAGGTATCAGTGGTGAAAAAAATTGGCAGAATTGCTGTCGGCTTAAGGGGAAAGTAAAAAAAAAGGTTTATCTAAAAAAAATAATTTGATAAGAATCGCATTAGCAGCTGGATCTTTGGAACGTTGCAAAATTGGCGTTTCTAAATAATGGGGGTAGCCATGAAAGGAAAACAACGATTTTGGAGTAAGAAGAAGGTTTGTAAACAGGAGGGAGTTGGGCATGAAAAGAATGCGCTGCTCGAACAATTTCTATCTTGGAACAAATATCCAACAAAGACTGGCAAACAGCTTGACGACTTGAAGCGTTTGTTTAAAAACCATTCATGGTTTCAAAGTAAAGGCTTCAATTCCTCAACTTGCTTGAGTGCCCTAAAGGGCAATTTCCAATAATTTGACAAAACCGAACTCTTAGGAGGTTTATCATGAGAAAAATATTCGCGTTATTGTCTCTGATCGCTATCAGCTGTGTCACCAGCTTCAGCTTTGCTCAAGATTATGTTGGCGGCGGCTTTGCAGGTGGATATGGTGGTGGAGCAGGCGGATATGGCGGTGGAGATGGATGCTGTCCTCCACAATGCGAACAGCCATGTCCACAGCCGATCGAACAAAAAATGAACGATTGCTATTGCCTCTATTGCAAATATGTACCTCAAGAGTACTCAAAAACACGCTGCGATTGGTGTCCAAAATACACAACAAAAAAATGTTGTCGTTATGTTCCACAGCAGTATCAAAAACAATGTTGCCGCTATGTACCTCAATACTATTGTCAAACATGCACACGCTATGTTCCACAATATTATGATGTATGTCAGTGCCACTATTGTCCAAAATATACTTGTGAAAAATGCTACCGTTATGTTCCAAGATATTATTACAAACATGTCTGCGAACCACAACAAGATTGCTGCCCACCAGCATGCCCACCAGCATGCCCACCAGCATGTCCTCCTTCTTGCGGATAATTGCTCTCTTATCAAGACAGGCGGAACTCCGCTTGTCTTGAGTTCTCATTCTCCTTTTCTCGCATCATTTGATTCATGCCCTCTTGCAATAAATCCATTGAAATTTTAGAATCCGATCTTCATTCCACCTCTTATTGGAGTTTTATATGAGGCTATCTTCTCTTCTTCTCTTGCTTATTTTTGGAGTTATCACCAGTGCATGTCAATCGCAAAAATATGCGGATGGCATCGTAAGTCAATCGTATGTGCACCGCTACGGGGTGCCATTGCCTGAAGAAGAGTGGGCTCAGCGCGGACAGGATGGTCAAGTCGTCTCCATGCGTAAAGATGGAGTCAGGATCACGCAAACATACGAAGGCGGCGTACTCCATGGGGAAACCTACTATACTTATCCCCATCAAGATATTCATGAGAAGAAAGAGCGGTATAATCAGGGGGTTTTGGAAGAGGAGTTTCACTACTATCAGAGCGGGCTTCCTCAAAAGCAGATCACTTATTGCGGTCCTAGCTCCCACAAAACCATCGTCTGGTATGAATCTGGTTCACCGCACTGTTGTGAGACATATGAAGGCGGACGCCTTGTCAATGGGGAATATTACAACTTAGGATATCAGCTAGAGTCTCAAGTTTCCGATTATAATGGCCAACGCATTAGTAGAGATCCTTATGGTCAGGTAGTCTCACTCGATCAAATCCAGCAGGGAGAACTTATCCAAAGCACAACCTACCATCCACAAGGAACGCCTGCCGCTGTGTCACCTTACAGCAATGGACAAATCGAAGGGTTGCGAAGAACATATTCAGTAAGTGGTGAGCCATTGACCATTGAAACATGGACAGGGAATACTCAGCACGGGAAGACAATCGGATTCCACAATGGCGAAAGAAGCTATGAAGTCCCCTATGTGCAGGGGCAACGAAATGGGGTTGAGTATCGCTACAGAGACGGGGAAGAGCTTGTGCAGGAAGTTAACTGGATTGATGGAAAAAGACATGGCCAATGCCACTCCTATGTAGGCAATAAGAAGCAGACAGACTGGTATTTCCAAGATCAGCCCGTTAACAAGGCGACATTTGAAGCTTTAAGCCACCAATAATCAACTGGACGGACTGAGACAATTTGACCAAATATCGCGGAGCGTTTGGAGTGCGCAAGGCCTCTTGCGCTTTGTTATGATGCGTGCGTTGGTACATCTAAAAAAAAAAACGTCATGGCCTCATAACAAAGCGCAAGAGGCCTTGCGCACTCCAAACGCGTTGCGCAGCATAGCGGAAGCCTGGAAAAGGAATTATGCAATTGTCTCTTATTGTCCTTGGCGTCGTTGGTGTCCTTGGTGTCCTTTGTCCTTAATGTCCTTGTAAATTTTGGTCATCTATCCTGTCCAATCAATTTCTTTTCTTAAATTTATATAATTAATATTTTAGTTGCTAACTGATTAATACTAATTTTTTATGATTTTTGTTATTTTTTCTGCAAATTAAATACTGTATATGTTATAATTAAGATTCAAGTTAATAATAACAAGGTGAATAAAATGGAACCAAGTAATCAAATACCAAGGGTTCAGGAGGATCCGAACACTTATTCAAGTACCTTCAACAGCAAGGTTGAATCCTTTTCGAAGAAGACGAAAATTCCGGATGAGATCAAAATGGTGATATCTGGTGCATCCAGCGGTTTGAAAGTAGCTGAATTGTTCGTGGACACAAGTGGAATCGCAGTGTTAAAGGGCGGTGTTTCTACAATCAAAACGGTAACAAGCCTTGCTGAAATCACACAAGTAATGAACAGTATCTTTAACCCGGTAAAGCAATCTTTCACCACTTTAATTGTGAACATTTCCGGTGTTGGCTTATTTGTATTAAATGGATTGTCGTTCACTGAAAAGTTGGGGTATGCTGATCTTTCTATCCTCACCGATCGCATTGCAGAACTTCCTGTAGCTGGGCTCTTTCCCTTTGGCGGAGCACTCAAAATCTTCACACTCGGCGCACAAGGGGGGTTGCTAACTTTTGACTTGGAAGAACGAACCAAGAATAATGAGAAGAGAGCACAGATAGCAAAGATTAAGAAAGAAAAGATTACCTACTGGAAAGAGACTTTAACCAAAGATAAAATCCAACAAAAGATTGAAGATTTAGCATGGGAAAATGCTGATAACCCGGATCCAAAATTTAAAGAAAAAATTCAAAAATGGGAAAAAATAAGAGATTTATTTGAAACCGGCTCAGCTGATAAAATTCAAGCTTTTAGAAAGGCAAAAATACAAAAATGGGAAAATAAAGAAAAGAAAGTAGCTTTGGAAGTCATAGCGACAAATTGCACCATTGTCAAACGCGGGGTGTCGATCACTTTTAATGTGATAGAAGTGGGTTTAACGGTGAGTGTGGTAGGCGGCCTTGCTGCAACAGTTACCTCCGTAGTATCAACAGCAGTAGAGTTTGGATTTGGTTTCGCGGCTTATAAATGTAAGTCTAATAGTAAAGCGATAGAGATTAAGCCAGTTGATCCTCAGAACTTCCTCGATGCTGAAGGAGCTGCTTAATCGAAAAAGGCCTGGAAGGAAATAAGCCGGATTCTGTCGGCTAATGGGTCCATTAGCGAGTAATCATTCGTCTAGGAGTGTTGTTGCCAACACTCTCAAGCGACTCTTAAGGGCCCTGCGGAAAACAGGATATGCCCTTCTCGGTCTTGCTTCGGATAGGGTTTGCCGCCGTTTGAGTCTCCTCAAATCGGGAGAGATTCCTAAAATCCCCATTTCACCCTGTTCGCCAAGTTGCCTTGGCGACGGAATATTTTCTGTTGCACTTTCCGTAGCCTTACGGCCCCCAGCCTTTCGCTGGTATCCTTTCCTGTGAAGTCCAGACTTTCCTCTCCCTTCCGTGAGGAAGGCAGCGATTACTTCTCCTTCCAGACAAAAAAATCAAACTCACGTTACCTTTGCGGCCCTTCGACGGCGATGTTTCGTAGCGACGACGGTATCTTCGAGTTCTCTGCTCTCCTGCCAATAGTGGATACGCGAGCAGTGTTCGCAGAAGACAAGACGTTCTCCTTTGCGTACCAGATTCTCATGCTGGGCCGTCAACATAATATGACAGCCGCTGCAGCAGCGGTTTTCCAAAGGAACGATCACGCGGTCTCTTTTATTGCGTAGAAGACGCTCATATACCTTGAATACTTCCGGAGAAGCGGATTTAACGAGATCATCGCGTTCGTTTTTGAGAACTTGGCCTTCCTGATTGATCTCTTCAACGCTTTGGAAGATTTCAGTTTCATGTACCTTTGAGCTCTCACCAACTGACTTGAGGTTGTCTTTGATGTTTTTGAGTGCTTCCTCTTCAGAGGCAAGGCGATCATAGAAATCACTGAGACGTTGCTCTTTTGCCAACCTTTCGCGGTCTGCTGTAGAGATCTCATGGATGATTGCATTATATTCGTCTGCCTTTTTGATCAGGTGCTGCTGACTCTCAAACTTCTTGATTTTACCTAAAATGTCGGCATGTTCGCCTTCAACAATGCGAATCATACTTTTCATTTTTTGGATTTCAGCTTCTTTATCCTGCACTTTCTGTGAAAGAGAAGCTTTTGTTTGATTAATTTGATCGAGCTCACTCTGACGCTGTTTTTTCAAAAGCATGAGCTGGATCATTTTCATATCGAGTTCTTGGATTTCAAGAATAACTTTAAGAGCATTTAACATAAAATCTTCCTTAAAATTTTACTAGGGATGATCTGAAAGTTTACCAAATAGGCGCATTTCATCCTAGTCTAAAATTACCGATTTTCGAATTTAATGACAAATTAACCACTGAGCCACTGAGATCGCTGAGTCATTCATTTTTTTTGTTGACATTGAACCTGACTAAATGCGAAAACCCAAAACAGATAGAGATCTTGATAAACTTTCATTTAACAGATGAATCCAAGGAGGCTGTATGTTAACAAAAAAAGATGTGAAGACCGAATCCAAAAATAAAGAAGATAAGTGCTGCGGCAAGTCAGACGAGAATCAGTCTTATGCTCTGTCAAAAACTCCTTCTCGTGAAGTGGGTTTAGCAGAACAACAAAAAAGCAATAATCAGTACCATCAGGATTCCGGCAGTCCGCTCAATAAGACCCGCATCTACATCAAATTTGATTGCGGATTCAATAATCATCTCTATATCAGAGGTCAGGGAGCTAATTTAAGATGGGATAAGGGTCAGCTCTTAAAAAATGTGAAAGCGGATGAGTGGGTCTGGGAAACCGATGCAAAATTTCCATCCTGCGAGTTTAAGATTTTGATCAACGATTCTATTTATGAAACGGGCCCCAACCATAGGATCAACTGCTGCGGTTCTCTTTCATACACGCCTCATTTCTAGAGCGTTACTTAGCAATTCCTGCTTAAGACTCGCGGCCTTTAGCAGGAATTGCTCATGCGAAATCACCCTTGCGGAAAAGTCATCTATGAGACACAATGATGATCCAACTGTTCATTGAGGAGGCAAGGGATGAAGCATCGCTTTCAACGCTATTTACAATCCAAACAAGACAACGCAACGCCTGGAGCTGTCGCCTATCTTGCCGCTCTGGATCAAATTGAGTTGGTCTATCCTGAGATCGCTCAAAAAATTATTCAAGAGCTTAAAGACGAGCGCTCGCATTTGAAGCTGATTGCTTCGGAAAATTTTTCTTCTCTTGCTGTACAATTGGCGATGGGGAATCTTTTGACGGATAAGTATGCCGAAGGATTTCCTAAACATCGTTTTTATGCTGGCTGTGACAATGTCGATGGGGTCGAAGAGGCAGCCCAAAGAGAGTTGATCCAGTTGTTTGGTAGCGACCACGCCTATGTGCAGCCGCATTCCGGTGCCGATGCTAATTTGGTTGCATTATGGGCCATACTGCTGCAGAAAGTACAGAATCCCTTTATTGAAAAGCTGGAAAAAAAAACAGTGGATGAGCTCACTGCTGCGGAATATGAATCGGTGAGGCAGGAGCTTGTCAACCAGAAGCTTATGGGGATGTCGCTTAATTCCGGAGGGCATTTGACTCATGGATATCGCCACAATATCTCTGCAAAGTTCATGCGCGCAGTAAACTATGAGGTCGACCCGAAGACAGAACGCCTTGATTATGATGCTCTGGCAAAACAGGTCCGGGAAGAAAAGCCGGCTATTTTATTAGCAGGGTACTCTGCTTATCCAAGACTCATTGATTTTGCTAAAATGCGCGAAATCGCCGATAGTGTCGGCGCTGTTTTCATGGTTGATATGGCCCATTTTGCCGGTCTGGTTGCCGGAAAAGTCTTTCAAGGTCCCTATAATCCTGTTCCCTATGCCCATATCGTCACCTCCACAACGCATAAAACGCTGCGCGGGCCGCGTGGAGGATTTGTCCTCTGCAAAAAGGAGTTCAGCGATTCGGTGAATAAAGGCTGTCCGCTTGTCCTCGGGGGTCCTCTACCTCATGTGATGGCTGCCAAAGCTGTGGCCTTCAAAGAGGCCAATACAGCTGCATTTCAGACCTATGCTCAGAAGATTGTGGAGAATGCACGTGCGCTTGCCGAGACCTTTTTGCGTCATCAGGTGCGCCTGGTTGCTGGCGGGACCGATAACCATCTTCTTATTGTCGATTTGACCCGTTTTGGAGTCACCGGAAGGCAGGCCGAAACAATCCTGCGCGAGGCTGGATTAACCGTTAACCGAAATGCCATCCCGAATGATCCTCAAGGACGCTGGTATACTTCCGGCATTCGCATCGGTTCACCCGCCGTCACTACATTGGGAATGAGCCCAGCAGAAATGAAGGAGATTGCCGAGATCATCATTTTGATCCTGCAACATACTAAACCGGTGCCGGATAAGACTGGACAGCAGAGTCGCGCTCAGGCTCAGTGCGATCCTGCCATCTTGCAGCAGGCGAAACAGCGCGTTTCCGATCTTTTGATGCGCTTTCCTCTTTATCCAGAGATTGAAATTTAACTGGTTTTTTATATTGGTGATAAAGATAAGGTAAAAGTAGATTACGCAAAAAGCGATTTTAGGTAAAATGAGAGATATTAACTAACTTATTCGAGGGAATTCATGGCTAAGGCTGACAAAAAAGAGACCCATTCACATAAAATTGCAGATAAAATCGAACATGCACTTTTGGATGAGCGAAGAATCTTTCTTTCCGATGCTGTCGACAGTGATACCGCAAAGGATATTATTAAAAAATTGTGGTTTTTAGAGTTGAGCAACCCAGGGAAGCCCATTCTGTTCATCATCAACAGTCCTGGTGGGTCTGTGGATTCAGGTTTTGCGATTTGGGATCAGATTCAGATGATCACCTCTCCAGTGACTACTCTAGTGACAGGTCTCGCCGCCTCAATGGGATCGGTTTTAAGCCTTTGCGCCTCCCCAGGAAGACGTTTTGCGACCCCTAACGCACGTATTATGATCCACCAGCCGCTTCTTTCCGGCGTCATTAAAGGACAAGCTACCGACTTGGAAATTCAGGCGAAGGAAATGCTCAAAACGCGCAGTATTCTGGTGGATATTTATGTAAAAGCGACAGGGAAGGATAAAAAAGCAATCGAAAAGGCCATCGATAGAGATACTTGGATGACGGCAGAGGAAGCTTTGCATTTTGGACTCTTGGATAAAATCATCACCTCGTTTGAAGAACTGGCATGATTCCATTTGTTAAATATGCAGCCTGTGGTAATGATTTTATTCTCATCGATAATCGTCATGCTGCTATTTCACACCCCATCCCGGCTTTCCTTAGCTCGCTTTGCCACCGGCACTTTGGAATCGGAGCCGATGGAGTGATCTTCCTAGAGGCTTCTTCGAAAGCCGATGCAAAAATGCGCATCTTTAATTCGGATGGCAGTGAAGCTGAAATGTGCGGCAATGGCTTGCGTTGTCTGATTAGCTGGATTTCTGAACAGTTTCTTAATCAGCAAAAGTTGCAAATAGAAACCCTGCCGGGGATTTTTAAGGGATACTCCATGGGAAATGGACAGATAGCCGTTCAGATGATGCCTCCGCAAACGTATGCCTGGGATGAATCAATCGAATATGATGGAGAGAGTGTTCCCATCGATTATTTAGACACCGGCGTTCCTCATGTTGTTCGTTTTGTTGAGGATAGCGAGGCTTTTGCTTTGAACGCCTGGGGAAAATTTATTCGCCATCATGCGCGCTGGCAGCCGCGAGGAACAAATGTGACTATAGGTCAGCGTCTTGATGCGAAAACTTTTAGAATACGCACCTATGAAAGAGGCGTTGAGGGGGAAACCTTAGCGTGTGGAACCGGTGCTGCTGCTTTTGCATTAGCTGCAGCAAGGAAATATCCGATCGAAGGCCCATTAAACATTATTACACGCTCTATGGATACCTTAACAATAGATTTTAAACGTGAAAAATTAGGTTCCTTTAACCATATTACCATGATCGGACCCGCAATACGCACTTTCTCAGGAACTTTTAATGTGAATGCATTCATGCCTTCGCCAAATAACTCAAAAAGGATGGATAGTTAAATGTGTGCAACACCTGTTAAGCAAGAAGCTCAAAATCCAATCATTATTCCTTGCCATCGCCTGATGGAGGCATTTGCAAAATCAGATGATGAAAGGGATTTCTATATCGATAGGCATGAGGGCTTTATCATCTATGTCGATTTAGATAAGAACCAGGAGGAGTTGGACGCCCTTTATGAGGAAATTGACGCTCATCCTGACCGCTACTGTACGATCCCCAAGCTGTCCTACTATGAAACGAAAAAGATCATGGAGGGATTTGTTAACGAGAAAGTCTATGATATTGACACAAAAGAAAAATTGCTCGACATCATCCAGTCGAAAGAGGCCCGGGAAAATTTCATGGAGTTTATTCACGATCATCATGCCGAGCAGGAAAAATGGCAGCAATTTTATCAAGAGCGTTCTCGGGTACGCATTATCGAGTGGTTGCGCATCAACCATTTCCACTTTGTATTTGAGGAGGATCTAGATCTTCCACGGACGATGATTGAAAAACTAAAGCAGTCGTTATTTCAATCGCGTGTCTCCAAGGAGATCTTGAACGCACGCAAAGTTTTAGTGCTTAGAGCCAAAATCTACTATTCCAACGAAGCATTAAATCCGAGACCAAAACGGGGAAGGCCGCCAAAACAAGCCGTAAAGCTGGAAGTGGAACCTCAAGTAACCGTGGACCTCTATACATCAGTTCCTTTAGCAGTTAGGCCCTTTTTATTTACTCCAGAGCACTCTAGCAGTTTTTCTTTTACCCTATTTTCTGAAAAATATGAGAAAGAAGCAGAATTTATTCAGAGAAAAATGGGACTCGAGAATCTCGAAACTGCTTCGTTGACTCAAAAGCTCTCGTCACTGCGCTCCTTGTCTTCTAAATGGAAGGAAGAGCACGACGAAGAGTCAGAGAGAAATCCTTATGGCTATGATTTGCATTTTGAAGATTCTGACGAAGATGATGATGAGGATGAGGAGGAGTTTGACCTGCCAAAAGCTAAGAAATCAAAGCCGCAGGCTGGAGCAAATAAAGATAAGCCAAAAGCAGCGAAACAGCTGAACTCTTCTAACAAGGCACCCTTGCAAAACAACTTCAAGAAGGATGCAAATCAATCGAGCAAGGGAGTTCCTGCGAATTTTGTTAAAAATAAAGCAACAACTCCTCCAAAGGGAGCGGTTAAACCTGTTGCAAAGAAGCCCGCACAGAAAGTTCCTCCTAAGCCTATGAAGAAAGTAGTCGCGAAACCTGCACCAAAACCTGTGAAAAAGGCCCCTCCAAAAATCATGCCGAAAGCAGCTTCAAAAGCACCAGCGAAAGCTGGACAGAAGCTGCCGCCGCCAAAGCCAAAGCGTATTATCCCGCAGCCGCCTAAAAAGCCGCAGATGAAAAAAATCATTCGGCCTACCAAGGGAAAATAGGGAACAGGGGATAAAGTGCACAAGATGGGGCCGGGCCTAAGGACACAGGACCAGGACAAACAGGACTTACAGGACAAACAGGACCAGGACAATAAAATATCGGGCCTGGTCCTGTTTGTCCTGTAAGTCCTGTTTGTCCTGGTCCTGTGTCGGCCCCACCTCGCCCACCTCGCCCGCTTAATGGCTTAGGTCTTTTCGGTGGATTGCATCCAAAAATTCTGTTCTAATCTCTTTATCGAGTTGAAATTCGCCTCTGAGAGTATTGGTAATCGTGTGGCTATGCTCATCTTGAATGCCGCGGGCAATAACGCATTGATGCCGCGCGGAGATGGAGACAGCCACATTTTCGCTTTCGATGAGAATCGAAAGACTGTCTGCAATTTGAGAGGCAAGTCTTTCCTGGAGTTGAGGACGGCGTGCAAAGTATCTGACGATGCGCGGAATCTTTGAGAGCCCAATAAATTTTTTGTTTGGAATGTAGGCCACATAGGCAAATCCTGACATAGGAATAAGATGATGCTCACATAAGCTCGTAAAGCCTACTTTAACAAAAACCATCTGATGACGTGTTTCTTGATGGAATTCGTCATCGAAAAAACTGATTGAAGGAAACGTCGACTCATCAAGGCCTGCAAATAACTCTTCGACATACATCTTTGCTACGCGTTCAGGTGTGCGAGAGATGGATTGATCTTCGAGGTCTAGTCCTAAAACCTCTAAAATAGCTCTAAAATGATGGGCTATCGTCGAAATCTTTTCTTCCTTGGGTACTTGAATTTTAGACTGGATGATAGGGGAAGGGAAGCGAGTCACTGCAGGGGAGGGGATAGGGTCATGAAGCTCGATTCTTTTAGTTTCAAGAGAGGTGGATTTCATTGCACTGTCCTTTAGTAAGATGATTTTGAAAAGCAATTTGAGCAGCTGTTATAGCAAACGCATTGGCCACGTTGAGAGAATTTTTTCTTCCCTGTAAGGGAATCTCAAGTAAATAATCTGCTTCAGCAAGAGAGGTGTCGGAGCAGCCATATTCTTCATTCCCAATAACTAGAGTAAACGTTTTGGGGAAAGTAAAGCAGTTTAATGCGATTGCTTGCGGCGATGTCTCTAAAAGAATATAGGGCCGAGGTAAATCTGTCAAAGGAATAGAGCGGTGACAAGTAATCCACTGACCTGCTCCCATGGCGGCATCTTTTACCTGCTTCTGATCGACAAAAGGGGTTGAGGCAGAGAAATAGACCGAACCAAGCGAAAAAGCCTCGATCGTTCGCAAAATGCTTCCCACGTTGTGCGCTGAACGGAGGTTATCCAAATAGATCGCTAAAGGTAAAGCGGGGAGTCCATGAGAGCGGTCGTTCTTGGAAATATTAGGAAGAAGCCGATGTTCCCGAATAAACAGGTTGGCTTCTCTCAAATGATAATGATAGCGGTCGGATAAGGTTTTAAGGCTAACAGGAGCTAATGGGGGAATCCCCAACCAGAGGCCCATTTCAAAATAGGCTTCTAAGTGCTTCCTAGAATCAGGCAGAGCATACCCATCATAAATCAGGCGTATCAGCTCTGCACATTTTTTATGCCGTTGTCTTAGCGTTAGAGAAAGAAACTTGGACTTTGAAAACTCCATATGAACACATCTGTCCTTACCCTTTCTGTGCAAGGTATTCGTCCAATTTTCCGTCAAAAAACTTAATGCCGCCGGGTTCAAATACAATGAGCTTGTTGGCGACAGTGGAAATAAGATCTCGGTCGTGGCTGACCACGATGACAGTGCCTTTATACTCCTCCAAACCCCAAGCTAGGGCTGAGACAGCTTCGAGATCGAGGTGATTATTCGGCTCATCTAAAATCAGCAGATTATGTTCCGAGAGAAGCATTCCTGCAATGATTAACCGGGCTGTTTCGCCGCCTGATAGGCCTGCAACTGGTTTAAAGGCATCATCGCCGGCAAAGAGCATCTTGCCCATCACGCTGCGAATATCTTGATCATAGATCCCTGATCGACGCTCTTTCAGCCAGTCAAATGCTGTCGTCGAGTTGTTCTTGTCAATGATTTCAGAGTGGTTTTGAGGAAAATAGCTGATAAAGACCTGGTGCCCAAGCTCAATTCTACCGCGATCATAAGGCAGCTTCTGGGCCAGCATCTTCAGGAGCGTTGATTTCCCCATTCCATTGCTGCCGATGACGCCGATTTTATCGCCCCGTTCGAGTTCCATGGAGAAGTTTTTGATGACAGGCTTATCATTATAGGATTTGGCTATGCCGCTGACCTTAAGCAAAAGTTTACCCGGCTGCTTTTCACAGGGAATAAAGCGAATATAAGGGCGCTGAATATTGGATTTCTTCAGTTCTTGCGGCTGCAGACGTCCAATTTCTCTCACTCTCGATTGGACCTGGCTGGCTCGTGTGCCTGCGCCAAACCTTGAGACAAACTCCTGCAGCTGCGCGATCTTCTTCTCTTTTGATTTAGCATCCTGCTCAGCTCTTTCCCTAACAGCTGTTTTGGCAACGACCATATCGTCATAGTTGCCTGGGTAGACAATGATAGTGTCATAATCGATATCGGCAATATGCGTTGTCACAGAGTTTAGAAAATGCCGATCGTGGCTAATGACAATTAAAGTGCCTTTATAGTTGTGCAGGAAGTTTTCCAACCAGCCGATCGATTCCAGGTCCAAATGGTTTGTAGGTTCGTCTAAAAGTAGTGCTTGTGGATTGCCAAAAAGGGCCTGGCATAATAAAACAGTAAACTGCATGTCGGTAGGGATGGCATGCATTTTTTTATCAAAATATTCATGAGGTATTCCCATACCGGATAAAAGAATTTCGGCTTCCGATTCGGCAGAGTAGCCATTTTCTTCTGCTATTATCCCTTCCAGATCACCTAGTCGCATTCCCACTTCATCGGTCATCTCCGCTTCATAGAGAGCATCGCGTTCCCTTAATGCCTTCCAGAGACGCTGATTTCCCATGACGATCACATCGATCACATTTTCATTGCGGAAATCTTCGATGTTTTGACGCAAAATCCCCACGCGAGCCGGCAGCGTCACAGTTCCTGCGGTCGCCTCCTCCAGTCCCATAATAATTTTTAATAGCGTCGTCTTCCCGGCCCCATTAGGTCCGGTCAATCCATAGCGGTTTCCGGCATTAAATGTGACCGTTACATCATCAAAAAGAACACGACTGCCGAAGCTTTTTGAAATTTTAGAAAGGGTAATCATGGAAAAACACCTTGTTATTAAGATAAGGCTCGAATCATAACAAAATTTAAGCCGAAGATCAAGACTAATTCCTAATCAACTTGGCTGGTCCACAGGGATGACCGAGCCGCCATAATGCTTCCGAATAAAGGCCTGTACCTTGGCTGAAGTGAGCGCCTCTTTCAGTTTCTGGATATCTTCACGATTGACATCGCCTTCTCTGACCACAAGAATATTGGCAAAGAGGGAATTGCCCTTCTCTGTCGCTAAAGCATCATCCTTGGGAGAAAGTCCTGCCTGCAGAGCAAAATTAGCCGTAATTGCTGAAAGGGCTACATCATCCAACGTGCGGGCAAGCAGAGGCGAGTCGATTTCAAGGATCTTCAACTGTTTGGGATTGTCAGTGATGTTAAGGAGGCTAGTCTTTGCATCTTGTTGATTGAGAGTGAGTAACCCCGCCTTTTCTAAGAGGATGAGCGCCCTGGCCTCATTGCTTGGATCACTTGGAATGGAGACAACAGCATTATTGGGAAGATCTTTGATAGACTTGTATTTTTTTGAGTAGAGTCCCATCGGCTCAAAATGGATCTCTGCAACTTTTTCTAGTTTATAGTCAAAATCGGCTTTCTGTGCTTCCAGGAAAGGAGCGTGCTGGAAGAAATTGGCGTCGATTTCCCCAAGGCTAAGCGCGCGATTTGGAGTATTATAGTCTTCAACCGTAATGATATCCAGGTCGACACCTTCTTTTTCAAGGTCAGGTTTGATAAATTCTAAAATTTCAGCATGAGGGATTGCTGTGGCGGCAACTTTAAGTGTTTTGCCATGAGTATGGCTGTTGCTGCAGGCCATGAGGAATAGTCCCAAAAATACTGTCCCCAGAATGACGTGTAATGCTTTCATGAATACCTTCCTTTGCCTCGTTTTCGGCGAATATAATATGAGAGTCTGTATCCGATCTCTTGAATGGCCTGCACCAAAATAATAAGAATAACCACTGTTACCACCATGAGGAATGTGTTAAATCGCTGATATCCATATTGGATTGCGATTTTTCCCAATCCGCCTCCACCCATTGTTCCAGCCATAGCACTATAGCCAACGAGGTTGATCAGCGTCGTGGTGACCGCCAAAATAAGCGATGGAAGCGCTTCAGGTAAGAGAACCTTGGTGACAATCTGCATTGGCGTAGACCCCATGACGATAGCAGCTTCCACCATGCCTTTGTCGATTTCATTCAGGGAGCTTTCCACTAATCGTGCTAGAAAGGGGATGGCGGCCACTGTTAAAGGAACAATCGAAGCCGTGGTTCCTAAGCTCGTCCCTATCACCCAGCGCGTAAAGGGGATCAAGGCAATCATCAAAATGGCGAAGGGAAAGGAACGACCGATATTGACAATCCATCCTAAAGCATGATGCAGACAACGCTGTTCTTTGAAATGGCCTGGAGCCGTCAATGTTAAAATAACCCCAAGCGGAATACCGATGAGAGCAGACACAAACGCTGAAACAAAAACCATATAGATCGTGTTCCAGAGCTCAAGGGGAATAAGTTGTAGCGCGAGCTGCAATTGTTGATTCACTGTATCTCCTCCACCACAATATTCTGAGATTGTAAGTAGGAAAATCCTTTTTCTAGACTATCCCTGCTTCCGCGAATTTCTACAAGCAGATGGCCGATGACAGTCTGCCTTAGATAATCGAGTCCTCCTGAGAGGATGTTGACCTCTAAATCATAATTTCTGATGAGGCGTGAAATGACCGGCTCTTTCGCGGTCTTGCCTTCAAATCCGAGCCTTACCAGTTTGCAACCGGGTTCTCTTTTTACAAGTAGGTCAGGGTGAATATCCTCATTGCTCAGATGCAATAGTTGTCTTGTCATTGGATCCTGCGGTCGAATGAATAACTCTCTCACTTCGCCTTCTTCTACAATTGTACCTTTGGAAAGGACTGCAGCGCGGGAACAGATCTGTTTAATCGTTTCCAGTTGGTGTGTAATCAGGATGATCGTCAGATTTAAGTCCTGATTCAGCTTTTGGAGGAGTTGCAAAATGCCTTGAGTCGATTTTGGATCAAGTGCGGAGGTAGCCTCATCGCAGAGGAGCAGTTTTGGATTATTTGCCAAGGCTCTAGCAATTCCTACGCGCTGTTTCTCTCCGCCGCTTAGCTGAGAGGGATAGGCCTCTTTTTTATGGGAAAGCTGAACCAGTTCGAGCAGCTCAGCAACGCGATTTTTGATGATCTCTTTCGAAACACCAAATAGCTCGAGAGGAAAAGCTACGTTGTCAGTCACGTTGCGCGAAGATAAAAGTTGAAAGTGCTGGAAGATCATGCCAATGTGGGAACGGTATTGGCGCAGCTCTGCAGCTGATTTTTGGGAGATCTCCTCGCCTTCGAACAGGATCGTGCCCTCAGTCGGACGTTCCAAACCCACCAAACAGCGCAGCAGGGTCGTCTTGCCAGCTCCGCTCATCCCCATCATTCCATAGATGGATCCTGCTGGGACACTCAGCGAAATACCGTGAATGGCATGAACGACCTTCCCTTTCACAGTAAAGGATTTAGTCAGATTGGATACTTGTAAAATATTGGGCTGTGGATGCATGCCTTCACTCTAAATAGCGGCAGTGATTATAATTTTATGTGATGAAAGAATATTATTTTGAGAATTATATTACAAACTAAATATCCCTTACACCGCTGCCGCGGCTGTCATATTTATTATTGCCATTTTCCCCACGTTCCGCTACAGGCCTACCGGCCTTTGCTTCACGCGGGGCTGACGTCTTAGACCGCTTCCGCGGCATAGCCATCAGGTTAAGAAAAATACTTTCTGGGTTTTTCTTAGATGGCTTTTTAAGCCGATTTCCTGTTTTCAATATTGCTGTGAACCTTTTTCTTTTTTACACATTTCTTCAATAAATTCATGTCTCTTTTCAATCCTTCTATTAATTCAGTAAAATCTTCTTCCGCTAGAAATTCTTGCCAATTTCCCACCTCGCGTAACCATTTTGTAAATTTAACAAAACTGATAATATATTTTCCTTCACACATGCTTTGTGCAAAAGCAAATAGTAAAGCCGTGATCCATGTCAAAGCAAGTTTTGAATATAAAAGACATAAAATGCGATACTTATTTTCTCCTGTAAAATTATCAACTTTTAATTGAGACTTCATGTTTTTAAAAAACAATTCTATTTGCCATCTAACTTTATATAATTTCAACACTGAATTTAACGATAAATCTTCTCTGGAAATGTTTGTTATCATCAAAGTGTATTCATACCATTTAAGCAAGTCCTCTGATGGTATTTTTTTTCTACCGTGTGCCTTTATGTATTGATCACTTCTTATTTTGACAACTTCTTCGGGTACCTTTAAGCCAACAAGCCTTACGGGAATTCGCTCCTCTTTTCCGACATATACATTTAAATCAATTTTATTTTTATTAATTTTTAATTCATTTAAATAATCTACTATATCAACAGTCTCTTGGTCATTTTTGTTTAAATAAATACAAACATTATTTCGTAACCTTGATATAAACTTTATGTTTTTTTGGATCATTTGAGAGAAGTGAGAAAGATTAAAATATCCCATATCACGAATTATCAAATCATTTTCTTCGGCAAAATCAAGAATGTCTTCAGATAATGTGTTGTCAGGCATTTTTCCAGCAATACATTTACACCTAACAATCAGATGACTATTTTGATCAATTATAATGTCACACTTTACTGCTGCTTTACTTGCAGAACCTCCACAGCCACTAAATATTCTAGAAACTGTTTCAGGCAAAGAAATTACTGTACTATCTTGTAGTAAAATTCTATGAAAAATTTTTGACTTATTCTTTTTTTTTACTAATTTGGCTATAGTTTTGTTGGCTTCATGCATCATTATTTTAATTGTCACTGCTTTTATAAATTTGGCTCCTGCTCTAGAATTTAATCTTTCCTGTAACGATTGGGGTAATATGCAGATGTTAAACCATTTTTTAAGAAAACAACACATTATCTCTAACGAGGCGACGTCCTCTGTACCGTTAAAACACCCCATCAATAAGATGCCTATTATTGCATATGGCGTTAATTTACGTGATCTAGATAGAAATCCTGTTTCTTTCGCTATCTCATTTAGTTCATTTTTTGAGATAACTTGTTTTAAGAGATTTTTAATTTTAAGTGATACCAGAGCCTCCGCCTTTTCCAATGCATCTCTAGATTTGTTTTCAATTCTATGTTTTTGACGGATTTGTTGACGGGATTTTGGTAAAGGAGTTATCATAAAGCTTCTCTTATGTTGGCTGTTTTTTTTCTATTCAACTAAAAACTAACAACATAAGAGATTTTTTTCAAATAAAATCCACCTAATTATATTTCAAAGCCAATTTTTATAAAAAAAGCCATTTTTAAACTTTTGTGAATAGATTTTTCTTAACCTGATGGCTATGCCGCTTCCGCGGTAAAAAATATTCAGCGTTAGAAATATGAGGCGACTTATGATGATCGAATCGCGACGCTTTCGCGCAACTCCAACTCCAAATCTTATGCAGGCTGCAGTATAACCGCGGTAGCGGTCTAAGATGTCAGCCCCGCGTGAAGAAGCCGGAGGCTTCGAACGTGGGGAAAATGGTAGTAATAAATATGACAGCCGCGGTAGCGGTGTAAGAATTTCTTTGCTTGATGCCTATGCGGCAGCGGTGCAAGTCGTCAGCCACGGTTAAAAAATGCTAAAGTCGCAGTGATTCGTCACATTATGAAATCTTTCTAATCCCTTATGATTACTTATTGAGGTGAGGGATATCTATATTTCTTAAGTCATCTATATCGCTGCCCTTTAATCTTCTATAGAGTTCTTCTGGTGATGCAGGGGGTGCGTCACTAGGAAAATTTGAATCGGGAGGTTCTGCATCCTTAAGCATCCAAAGTGCAGTCTCTAAATGAAAAATCAGATTTTTCTCTACATCACCAGCCTTAGAGTTCTGTTTGTAGCGATTTATCGAATTCCTGAGGTTTACTCTTGTCTGTTCGATTAAAACCAGTCCATCCATCGGACTATTTTCCAAAAAATGTGATCCACCCTCCATGGCCTCAATTGACTCAAGTAAAGTTATTGCACCTGCTCTGAAAGTAATTTGTTCAGCTTTTTTACGATCCTCCGGAGTTTCTATTATCCCTTCTCTGATAAATTTAGCTTCATGTGCGTTTGTTACATGGCTGTTTGTAATTGTTTTATCGATAAAATCACTAATGCAAAGTTTTCCATTTTGTTGTATGAGTATATTATCAGCTTTTGGATCAAACCAAATTTCTCCGGCTTTTTTAAAACAACAAAATCCTTTACACATTAATTTGCTATAGTCATTCAATACCTTAAGTTTTGGTGCGAAGTTTCCCTTTTCAGATAGAA
>Ga0206862_1061_pt1 | contig 32706 bp, 24 predicted proteins | sample Alteio_BWOrgCont_43_FD_152625 | JGI IMG/M metagenome (GOLD analysis project Ga0206862, IMG submission 152625) | Enriched cells from forest soil in Barre Woods Harvard Forest LTER site, Petersham, Massachusetts, United States -... | ecosystem: Environmental > Terrestrial > Soil > Temperate forest >... | reverse complement strand
CAGGCCCCTTGGAAGACGCCAGCTTCGGGGCGAAAATGTGGCAGTCAAACACATGATTCGGCAAATCCTGCTGCAAATATCCTTTACTGTTGTTCTTCAGCACCATCCGCATTTCATCTTTGGGAATCTGGGGCAATTCCACCTGTCGCACCACAGCCTCATCCAGCCCGATGGCCAGCGTGACAAACTTCACCGAACCGCCCAGCGCCTCATTGACACTGCGCAAATGGTCGGAGAGCAAATCGGGGGAAAATTTTCTGTCGTATATGGGCGCATCCAGCAAGGCGTAACGCGTCAAAGCCAAAGTCTCCCCTCGCCGTTCGATAAGAACAGCTTTGGTCGTCCTCGTGCCCAAATCGACAGCCATCATCTGAGTACGCTTTTTCCTGGATGCCCCGTTTAGGAATGGCAAAGCCATAGCGCGTTTATAGCGGGATATTTAATGATTGCAAGAGTAAATATTACGATTAGATCTTTTAAAATTTTATTTCAACAGGCCTGCCGGTGCAAATCCTTCTCCCCCGGGGAGCGGGATAAGGTGTTCCCGCAAACTCGGGTACGGATGAAGGTTGCGGGGGAAAGACTATATATAATGCGCCGGGATGACAGGATATCCTCGCAAATCAGGGCACCGCCTGCCACGCAATCCATTTGACGCATTGCCCAATTCCGCTTACGGTCGCCGTCCAGAAAATGGCATTTTCCTCATGTATCCAATTGTGGCTCTGGCTGTCCGCCTTTGCCACGCTGGCAGGCTGGATGCTTTCCGCGGCAGGAGAATTAAACCGTTCCGGCTATCTGATTGCCATTTTCATCTTTCTCGCCTTCGCCCTGTCTGTCCGCGGCACCACCCGGCTGAAACGTGAAAATCACGGGCTCTGTGCAAAGAAATATTTCCGCCGGCTTCGCAGGCCCTTGCCGTTTTGCTTTGCCGTTTTGGCGGCCCTTGTTTTTTTGAGTGGTCTCATTTATGCCCCCGACAATTATACAGGTTTGACCTACCGTGTCGGGCGCGCATTGCAATGGCTCTCGCATCATCATTGGATCTGGGTTCATACTACTGATTTCCGCATGAACGATCGCGCTTGCGGCATGGAATGGATGATGACCCCCATCCTGCTCTTTACCAACTCCACTCGCGGTTTATTCCTTCTGAACTTTTTGCCCTTTCTGTTGCTTCCCGGGCTGATTTTTAGCATTTTTACCCGACTCGGCGTCCACCCGCGTACCGCCTGGCAATGGATGTGGTTGCTGCCGACCGGCTATGATTTTCTCCTCCAGGCCGGGAGCATCGCCAACGACACATTCCCGGCCATTTATGCGCTGGCCGCCATCGACTATGCCTTGCGTGCGTCCAGCTCAAACAAATTTTCCGACTTGGCCAATTCCATTTTGGCCGCCGCCCTGTTGACCGGCGCCAAAGCCAGCAACCTTCCCCTGCTTTTGCCCTGGGCGATCCTGATAGTTCGAGCTTTTCCCGTTGTGCGAAAAAAAATGGTTGCAACCTTTTTAGTCTCTCTGCTCGCGGCAATCGTCTCATTTTTGCCGACGGCCATCTTGAACATTCATTACCTCGGCAATTGGTCCGGCTTGTCCGTCGAAGATGCCGGCATGAATATGAAAAACCCCCTCGTTGGCATTTGGGGAAACACTTTCATTTTCCTGCTCGATAATTTTACTCCTCCGCTCTTCCCGTTTGCTGAATGGTGGAACCACCATGCCTCAGCCATTCTGCCTCATTTCATTTCTGCTCCCATTACTGCTAACTTTGAGAAAGGAACATTGTCCCTCGGCGAGTTGCCGACGGAGGACTGGACGGGCATTGGCCTTGGCTTGAGTGTTTTGCTTGCTGTCACTGTTTGTTCCAACTGTTTTGGTCGGCGATTTTCTCCCTCCCGCGCTCCGCTTTCAGCATTCCGGATTTTTATTCTGGTGACACCCTGGTTGGCCCTGCTGGCATATTGCGTTAAATCAGGCATGAACACCGGCGCCCGCCTCATCGCGCCCTATTACCCTGTGCTATTGCCGCTATTGCTCATTGGGAACGCGACGCCAAAAATTATCCGAACCCGTTGGTGGCAGTCTCTGGTGTATCTCAATTTGTTTCTGGCCTTGATTGTCCTGATTTTGACTCCCGACCGGCCTTTGTGGCCGGCCAAAACTATCCTGTCGAGACTGGTGGCTCAACATCCGGATTCACATGCGCTCGCTCGCTCCCTCAATGTCTATTCTGTTTATGCCAAACGTCCCGACCCCCTGGCCGATGTGCGCTCCTTGTTGCCGCCGGAGGTCAAGGTCGTCGGCTTTCTGGGCGCCGAAGATGACTGTGACTTTTCCTTCTGGCTGCCGTTCGGTTCCCGGCGGATCGAACATTTTCTCTTGAGCGATCCTCCGGAAAGATTCCACGAACTGGGCGTGGAATATGCCGTCATCGGTAAAATAAATTTGGATCTGCGTCAAACCACATTGGATGATTGGTTAAAAAAAACCGGCGCACAACTGGTCGCCACGACCAATGCCACGTTGAAAGTCGCCGAAGGCCCACAACCGTGGTATGTGGTCCGGCTCCCGCATGATTGATAAAAATCTTCTGGCATCATGCAGCAGCTCCAAACCCGGGCGGGAATGCATGAGGCGCGTGGGGAGAAACTGATTGAAGCGGCGAAGCTTCGAAAAGTTCATAATTAGCGGATAATCCTTTATAACAGCGACTTGCTTTGTTTCTCAAACAGGCTGACACTTTCGTTCGATGCATCGACGCGCTTTCACGTTGATAGAACTGCTCGTGGTTATCGCCATCATCGCCATTCTGGCGGCGATGCTCATGCCGGCGCTGTCTCAGGCCAAACAGCGCGCTCAGGGGACCATGTGCCTCAACAACGGCAAACAACTGATGACTGCCATGCACATGTATATCGCTGACAACCACGATTTTTACCCTCCCAATCCTGACGATGGCAATACCATCCCCGGCTATAATTGGTGTCCGGGAGACGCCGGCATCGGTGGCCCACAGGAATTTGATCCTGACGTGTTGCTGGACCCGACGCGCTCTTTACTCATCACTTATCTCAGCGGAAACGCCGCGCCATTCAAATGCCCCGCGGATTTGCGCCAGGGTCTTTATCAGGGCGCCAATCCGTTTTACATCGGCAAAACTGTTCCCGCAGCGCGGACCTTTTCCATGAGCCAGGCCGTCGGCACCATTGATCCCGGCTTTGACGCCGGCGGCCCTCATAGCGGTGTTCCCACCCTGCCGGTGAATGGCCCCTGGTTAAATAATGAGGAGAACCACCGTCGTGATTCACCCTGGCGCACTTTCGGCAAGCAAACCGACCTGGGTCCGCCCGGACCTTCCGACCTATGGGTGCTCATCGATGAAGATGCCCGCGGCTTGAACGATGCCGCCTTCGCCTTTGGCATGGAACAGGCGCAATGGTTCGATATCCCCGGGACGTATCATAACATCGGGTGCGGGTTTGCTTTTGCCGACGGTCATTCCGAGACGCATCATTGGCTGTACCGAAGCGTCAAACAAAAAGGCGACATCACCGATCCCAACGACCAGTCGGATTGGGCGTGGATGGCCTGGCATACCTCTGCCAAAGCGGAATGATATTTTCCGTTCCCGTTTCCGCGCACTGCCTGTAACCTGCCGCGGTCATGAGCGAAATCCAGAAGCCAGACAATGGCCCCAGGCAGCCGGACCTGCGCAGCTTCTGGCTCATGTTCGTCGTCGAATTTCAAAATGCCTTCAGTGACAATACCCTCAAATTTCTCGTCACATTTTTTATTGTCGGCATGGGACTGTCACAGGAAAACCGTGATTCCCTGGTGCCGTTGATCAGCGCGGTGTTTGCCTTGCCCTTCGTTTTATTTTCCATGGCCGGTGGTTTTTTCGCCGACCGTTTCAGCAAACGCAATGTTGCCGTCATAATTAAATGCGCTGAAATCGGCATCATGTCCGTTGCCTCGCTCGGTTTTTGGCTTTCCAACGTCACCCTGATGCTCGTCGCGGTTTTTCTGATGAGTACGCACAGCGCCATTTTCGGCCCCGCCAAATACGGGATGTTGCCAGAATTGTTGCCGGAAAAAAAATTGTCCTGGGGCAACGGCATTTTCGGTTTGGGAACCTTTGCCGCCATCATTACCGGGACTATTTTCGCCGGAACGCTTTCAGACCTGTTCAGTAAAAAACAGATTTACTCGGGAGCCATCCTCATCCTCCTGGCACTGGTCGGATTATCGCTCTGCCTCGTTCTCCGGCGTTTGCCCGCCGCCAATCCACAAAAAAGATTTCGCGCCAATTTCCTTGGCGATTTTTTTTCGGAACTTAAGATCATCCGCGCCGACTACGTTCTGTTTCTGGGCGCCATCGGCATCGCTTTTTTATATTTTCTGGGCGCAATTCTGCAACCAACCATCATTTTTTACGGCAAGGATATTTTACACCTCGACGATACTCACGTCGGCTGGTTGCAAGCTGCACTCGCGCTCGGTATCGGTATCGGCAGCCTGGCGGCGGGTTTTTTGTCCGGGGGCAAGATTGAATACGGCCTTGTGCCGGTCGGCATGGCTGGTCTGACTGTTTTCGCCGGTCTGATCTGGTGGTTGAATTTGTCATTTGCCGGAGTGGCCGAAAATCTCTGTGCCCTCGGCTTCTTTGGCGGGTTCTACAGTGTGCCCCTCAACGCCATTATCCAGCATAGGCCTGACCCGCGAAATAAAGGCGCAGTCATCGCCGCCTCCTCATTATTAACGTGGGTCGGCGTTTTAATTGCGTCAGGCATTTATTATTTGCTCGCTGTTGGCATCCTCTCGTTTTGGGCAAATGCCGGTTATTTTGCCGCTGTGGCGGGAATCTTTTGCTTTCTAAGCCGTTTTGGCATTTCCGTTCGATTTAAACTATGGTTCGTCGCGGCCGCGCTAGGAATTTACAATTTGTTGATTTTTACCGGGAGATTGACTTCGCCTCAAATATTCCTGGCCGGCGCCGTCCTTTCGCTCATCGGCACCCTCTATTGCCTTCAACTCGTGCCGGAATCACTCGTCCGTTTTCTGCTCTGGATGCTCACCAAAACCTTTTATCGTATTCACGTCGAAGGCCGCGACAACATTCCCGAAAAGGGTGGCGCGCTCTTTGTTTGCAATCACGTCTCCTTTGTGGATGCCCCCCTGCTCATGGCTTCCACCGACCGCAAGGTCCGTTTTCTCATGCACCGTGCCTATTATAATCTGTGGTGGATCAAGCTGTTCACTAAAATGCTTGGCCTCATCCCCATCGCCTCCGACCTTGGGCCGCGCGAAATGATTGAATCCCTGCGCGCCGCCGGCGATGCCATCCGCGATGGCCACGTCGTTTGCATCTTCGCCGAAGGCAGGATTACTCGGACTGGCGACCTCGACGAGTTCCACCGCGGCTTCGAGCGCATCATGAAAGGCAACGATGCTCCGATTGTGCCCATCGCCCTCGTCGGCGTTTGGGGCAGCATTTTCAGTTTTGAGAACGGCAAAATTTTTTGGAAATGGCCGAAAAAAATTCCCTATCACGTCACCATCAGGTTCGGTAAAAATCTTCCTTCCACCTCCACACCTCAGGAAGTCCATGATACCGTCGAAAGCCTCCTATCATCTTCAGATGGCGGCTAACGTCTTTGGCGTTGCGAAAGAATAAGATTCACGATCCAGGTGGAAGCCATGGCTCCGATCAGTGAGATAAAAAACAAGGTGTGGGCCGTGTCGTTTGAGTATTGAGGATCCGGTGCGCTGTTGCTCTTCCAGATAAGAAAGACTCCGGACAAACCGATCGTGGCAATGATGGCCGAATATGCGGCCATGAACCATCGCCGTGAACCGCGGGCGCAGCGAAAAGTGCCGGCGATGGGAATGAGCATGACCCCGAATACCAACGCTGCCAGCAGCCAGGGAGAATTAAAACCATCGATCAAACATCCTGCCAGTGATAACAATGCCAGCAGAATGGTCAGACCGATCCAATTACTGGCCACAATTTGATCTTCCGTTAGAACCAGTCGTCCGAAGTGATTCAATCGTAAGAGCAGGTTAAACAAGGGGCTCGCGATCCACGTCATCAATACAAAAACCGCATATAATGCTATTAGAGGCAAAACCCATGGTCGCCAGGCCGGGTTGGACGCTTCCATGGCTCGCAAAATCTGATATCCAAAATAAGCGGCCAGGACAATGCCCCATTGTCCGCGCCGGCTGAACTTGGCCATGAACAAAAAATATCGCAGCATCAGCGCATAAACGAAATGCCGTGCCTTTAGCGCCTCAACGATTCCTCGTCTCGCCCAGTCATTTTGCGGATCCAGCCGCAAGGCTTCCCGGAAATGTTCCAGCGCCCGTTTCGGGTCGTGCTGCTCAAGCAGTGTCCAGCCCTGGTTTGCATGGGAAACCGCATTTTCTGGATTACGCCTGAGGGCCGCGTCGATTGTCGCCCCGGCTTCTGACTTGCGACCCAGCTTCACCAGCGCGATGGCCCGCAAATTGTTGCACGTGACATGCTCCGCATCCAGTTGCAACCCGTGTTCGGCGGCTTCCAGCGCCGCGCCCCAGCGGGCCTCGGCTAGATGGATGTTCGCCAACAACGCGAAAAAATCCGGGTCCGATGAATCCAGCCGGAGTGCTTCGTTGATGGATGCCAGCGCTTCCGGATCATGGTTGCGGTCATGCCAGATATGGGCGAGCGTGTAATGCGCGAACGGAAAATCAGGAGCCAGATGCACGGCCTGCTGCGCTTCTTCAGTGGCCTCTTTAAACTGCTCGCGATCTGCCAGGCACAATCCCAGCAAGGCGTGCGCGTAAGCATCATGCGGTTCAGCGGCCAGTGCCTGGCGAAGCTCGTCTTCTGCCATTTCATGTCGCGATTGCTGATACAGCAAAATGGCCCGTTGCAGATTTGGGTTCATGGCCGGCAGTTCACAGCTTCAGGAATTGCAAAATGTCGTCATAGATCCCGCCCTGGTTCGAATAAAGCGCGTAATTGCGCGCAGTTGCAAACCATTCTTTGGTGGTCGGGCGTTGTTGCGCGGCAGCGCCGGCCAGGTCTTTGGTCGTCAATGGCTTGGGCGTGCCGGTTTTCATGGCCTCCTGGAGTTTTTTCTCGATGGCGATATCCACGAGCGCCTTTAGGTCTGCCCCGGAAAAATTCTCGCACTTTTTGGCCAGATGATCGTAATCGATCTCCTCCAGGGGTTTGCCGCGGGTCTGCAGGCGCAGGATCGTGGCCCGGGCGCCTGCATCCGGCGGCGGCACAAAAACGATGCGGTCGAAGCGTCCCGGCCGGCGGAAGGCGGAATCCAGATGCCACGGCGCATTGGTCGCTGCCAGAATCAGAACCCCCTCGTTGGAATATTGCACCCCGTCCATCTCCGCCAGGAACTGATTGATTAATTGCCGCCCGGCATGCTGCCGCATGTCGCCACGGCTGGCGCCCAGGGCGTCCACCTCGTCAAAAAAAAGAACACACGGCTTGTGGTTTCGCGCTTGTTCGAACAACTCGTGCAAGTTGCGCTCGCTCCGGCCAATCCACATATCCAGCACGTCATTGATGCCCACCGAGATGAATCCGGCTTTGATTTCCCCCGCGGTGGCCCTGGCCAAATAGGTCTTGCCGCAGCCCGGCGGCCCATACATGAGGATGCCTCCTCCAATCGGCTTGCCATAGGCCTTGTAGATTTCTGGATGCGTTAACGGATGAATAATCTTCAACCGGATCTCTTCCTTGACCCTTTCCATGCCACCAACATCCTTGAACGTGATTTTTGGACGTTCGATTTCGCGCTCGACCCGTTCCGGTTCTTCATCCCAGGCCGCGCGTACCTTTCCCTCCACCACTTCGCTTTCCCTTTCATCCGCGCCAATACCCAGTCGGGCGGCTAATTCCGTATCGGTCACAGATTTGTCCAGTTCAACGGCCCGGCGATATTCTGAGACCGCCTTCTCAATTTCCCCGATTCCGGCCAGTAAACGCGCATGCAGAAGATAAACCCGCGCCGATGAACCCGGGTTCCTGGCCAAATCCTCGATGATGACCAGCGCGTGATTTTGCTTGCCCTGTTGGTAAAAGGATCGCGCCAAACCAAATTTCAGTCCCAGACTGTTCGGCGCCAGCCCAAGTCCTTCCCGAAATTCTTTTTCCGCTTCCTCTGCGAGCCCATGGCTTAGCAACATCTCGGCAAAATGTTGCCTTAACGCGATGTTATTTGGAGACGCGCGTAGAGCTTCGCGCAGGGCTTGCAGTGCCTCATCGTTCGCCGGGGAGTTGTCCGCGCTCATTGTTCTAAGTATCCGTAATATGAAAACGCGGTCAAGCTGGAGATTGTGAACAAAGATCCAAAAACACCACGCTGCGTTCCGTCGTGGCGCGTCGCCATGTCGTCGAAATGATTGCCGGGCTTGAGGAGGGTCATTGGTCCTGCACCTTGGGTATGACCAGCGAAGGGAAATTCGAGCCGTCGAGCCAATGGGCCAGGACAACCAATTCCATGGCGGTATATCCGTCCGGCCCGGTTCGCACGAACGTGATCTCATCCGGGGCTATTTCTGTCGCCGCTGTGGCAGTGGCGCCTTGAGTCGGCTGGATTTTTTTTAACCACTTTTGTGCGGCAGAACCAACCTGCAACTGCTGATGCTTGGTAAGTAAACAGAGCAATTGGCCCAATTCAGGCAATGCAATGAGGCGCGCCCTGGTATCCTCCCAATGATAATAAACCAGACCCGGCGCATTTAATATCGCCATAAGCGGCGGCGGCAACAACCCTGAACCGGCCGGGCCGGGTAAAAATCCACCGCTCAAAAAATCTCCGGACGACTCGCGATCAGCCAGGACGTAGGGCGAAATGAATGGGACCCCGGTGAACAAGGTTTTATTGCCTGCAATCGATTCATGCAGCGGCGTCATGAACTGGCTTTGCCATACGAGATCGGTCGCCAAATGTTGGTCAAGTCGCGCCATCGCGTCGTTGGCATCGGGCACCGGCTCGGCGGCATAAGTGATCAATGGGAACCCCGGTAAGGCCCAGACATAAAATTGGTTTGGTTGCGGCTGGAGTTTAAACGGCTGAAACCAGTTCTGCCTTTCCAGCCACGGGCCAAAACCGCGCGCGGCCGTGAAGCTGTCAAATGGCTGGGTAATCTCATTCGTTGGCACCTGCCACTTCTCCAACAGTGGTAGGGGCTGCGATAAATTCAACAAGCCCGTGATGTAAAAACACCCCGCATCGCCAACAGCCTGAAATGCGAACTTCGGAAAATCAAATTTCCCGAACACCGGATACAACCGCGCCAGACGGGGCCAGTCCACGTTTGCCGTCAGCCAGTTGGTTTCAACAGAAGCAATCCGTGTCTTCAAAAACGGATCAAGAATCTCATCACCCAGCGGCAATTTATTTTGTCCGCAGTCGAGGATCACCCAGTCCCCTCTCCGGCTGAATTGGAACAGGTTCGGCGGCAGATCTTTTTTCAACCGCCAGCCGTCGGAAGTGTCCTGCGCGCGTATCGTCGTCCACGATTCGATCAGCGCCCGCAAATTCGTGTTCCAGAGTTGGGCACGCTGGTTGTCCAGCCGGATGGCCAGCGCATACTCCGGCGAACCATTCGTCGCGTCGCGCATCTCGAAAATCCATTCGGACTTCAGAAAATCATCGAGCAACGGACGCAACTGTTTCGAACAATCGATCGCGTGCGACGGAAGTTTCGACTTGAACCAGGTCGCCGGCGCGGCGGAAAGTTTGTCCAGCGTCTGGCTCTCAAGCGCCCGCGCCTCTGTCGAACAGAATTCGTTCGTGAATCCAAGGTGATTCGTGTCAGCGAAAATTTTATTGCCGCCCAGGAAATGGATTTGGGCGATCAAGTCTGTCTGCGCTTGCGAACTCGCCACGGCAAAAGATAAAATGGCAAAAACACACAACAGTTGTTTCATTTTAGCGCTTTTATGTGCCAAATACAGGCGCCCATTTCAAGCCTTCTCCTCTGCCAAATCCATGTTTTTCCGCAAATATCCCCGGCTGTTTCCGTTTTATGCCTTTCATTTATTTCGTGGTTGAACTCACAACTCCAGAAACTCCGCGCGCATCTCTTTCTCATCGCAATGCAAAATCGCCACGCTCCGTTCTGCTCCCACCTTCGGTTTGCCGGAATAGCCGGGATTGAAAAACAAAATGCCGCCGATGGTCTCGCTGAATTGTTTGTGCGTATGGCCAAAGACGATGACGTCCGGCTTCTCCCGCGCCATCCGCGGTTTCAACCGGTCGGAGAGCGAGTAGGGATTGACGATGTGATGCACGAGGAATTTTCGCCCTGCCAGCCCAACAGCTTCCGTTTCACGGAACGACAGCCCCATGTCCGTGTTCCCATGCACCGCCGTCACCGGCGCGATGGCCTCCAATTCCAGAATGATGGAGGCGTAACCGATGTCACCCGCGTGCAGGATATGTTCCACCCCGGCGAATATTTTAAAAACCGCCGGATCCAAAAAGCCGTGCGTATCCGAAATGACCCCGATTTTCACGCTTCTGCTTCCTCGGGTTCCGTTTCGGTTTCGTCCGACGCGCCGGCCAACTTGTCGGCCGGGGACTCGGAAGGCGCGCTCAATTTCTCCGACCCCACGAACAGCGCCGTGAAGAGACCCGTGCTGATGAACGTGTTGCGGAAAAATTCCAATGTTGTTGGCCAGCCGCTTACGCCTTTGGTCAATGCCAGAATCCACCCCGCCAGATTTTTGGAGTATTCCGGGTTATGGAACGGATTGAACAGCCAGGACGCCGTGTTCGTGATGAGATAAAACAGGACCGCGCCGAAGATGCCTGCGCCGAGCAATGCCGCGAATGGCGAAGCGGGCTTAAAGCACCGCCCCAGGAAAATCAAACCGGCATAAGCCGCATAATTAAAGCCAAGATTCGCCAGGTTGGCGGCGCTCCAAACATTGTCATCGGGGTATTCGTGTTGATAATAAAAATTCAATCCGATGTCCGTCACCATGATGACCAGCAACGGCAGCCACCATGAGATTCGTTTTGAAAAGTAAACCCCCGCGCAAAACACAAACGCGTACACCGCGCTGAAATTCGGCGGCATCAACTTCGGATCCCGCGACACCGCCAGCACCACGATGAACAATACCGGCAGCAACTTGTGCAGTTTTTCTTTCACCGGCGCGAATGATACGCCAGCTTTATCCAAAGACAAGTTGTGGAAAACCTTTTTGAGATCATTTTTGAAGACGCAGACCTGTTCGTGGTCAACAAACCCGCCGGCCTGGTCTGTCATCCCACCAAGAACGGCGAGATGTCCAGCCTCATCGGCCGCGCCCGTTTGTATTTGTCCTCCGGCACGCAAGCCCCGGACCCTAAACCCTATATGGTCAACCGCCTCGACCGCGAAACCAGCGGCGTGGTCCTGATCGCGAAAAATCCTGAGACCGCCGGCGAACTTGGAAAAGCCCTGGAAAACCGCCTCGTCCAAAAAGAATACCTCGCCATCGTCCACGGACACATCCGTGAAGATCATGGCATCATCGACGCGCCTTTGGGAAAGGACGAACGCAGCATCGTGGCTGTAAAAGATTGCGTCCGCCCCGACGGCACCCCCGCCCAAACCGAATTTTTTGTCGAAAAAAGATTCTTCCGCGACATGCCAGCGCCCGCTATTCCCTCGCCCGCAGGAACGGGAGAGGGTGGTCCCGCGACAGCGGAACCGGGTGAGGGTTGTGGGGAGAAACAAATCAGTGCGGGCGCGGTAATGATGCCAGGCCGGGGTTCGGCTCCATTCTCGCTTCTCCGCATCCTTCCACACACCGGACGCAAACATCAGATCCGCATCCACTTCGCCCATCTCGGTCATCCGATTGTTGGCGATAAACTCTACGGCGGCGACGAAGACTGCTATCTGGCCCTTGCGCAAAACCGCCTGACCGACGCCCAACGCGCCAAATTGATATTTGAAAACCATGCCCTCCACGCCCGCAACCTCAAATTCAACTGGCGCGGACGCCCCATCGAATTCTCCTGTCCGCCTGAACCCTGGTTTATTGCATTCGTAGCAGCCGACGTAAGGAGTCTCTGAATAATGTGTCGTCAGGGTGGCCGGACAAATCACCGCAGTTTGCATTCAGAGTCTCGCAACCTCGACTCCCACATCTTTGAGAAGAACTTGAGCTTCTTCTTGCCCTTTATTAGGTTGGGTCGGCTGGAAATTATGTCTAACTTTAAACAGAATAAGCCAAACCTTTCAAAGTTGGCTGATGCGAATAAGACATCAGATATTGGTTCTAAAGCGGGCAATAAGAAAAAAGACGCGGTTTATATCTCTGCATCGCAGCGGATCTGGTTGTTCGGTCTATTCTTAGCGGCTGCTACTTTTTTCTCGTATTTTCCCGCTCTGCGGGGAGGTTTCGTCTGGGACGACGATTCCTGGACGACGAAGATCATCAACTTGTTACGTGACACTTCCGGTCTGCGTTTGATGTGGTTCCAGCCTACCGCTTTGCAACAATATTATCCGCTGTCGGGTACGACATTCTGGCTGGATTATCATCTCTGGAAGTTCTGGACAACTCCCTATCATGTGGAGAACGTACTGTTGCATATCCTGGCAGCATTGCTTTTTTGGCGGCTATTGCTTCGACTTCGTGTGCCGGGTGCCTGGCTGGCTTGCGCTATTTTTGCACTTCATCCGCTTATGGTCGAATCAGTTGCCTGGATCACTGAACGCAAAAACGTTCTTTCCATGGTCTTGTGTCTCAGTGCATTTCTGGCTTACGGACGATATCAGCAATGGTGGGAGACGGATCCAACCGCTCCGTTTGCCGGCTCATTGAATGTGAAGCGACATAAGGTCGCTTTCTACAGCCTGGCATTGATTCTATTTCTGTTGGCGATGCTGGCCAAGACAACGGTGTTTTCACTGCCAGCAGCGCTTATATTGATTGGCTGGTGGAAACGCGGAAAAATCCAATGGCGTACCGACGTGTTGCCAACGTTGCCATTCTTCCTCATCTCCTTTCTTCTTTGCGCGACCACGTCATGGTTGGAGAAACATCATCTAAACGCGCAAGGACAAGAATTTGCATTGAGTTTCCCGCAACGTTGTTTGGTTGCAGGCCGGGTATTTTGGTTTTATCTGGGTAAATTATTTTGGCCGGCGAATCTCTGCTTCGTCTATACACGATGGCAAACCAACCCCGGTTTGTGGTGGCAATGGCTCGCCCCGGTGACTGCGTTGGGCAGTTTATTTTTGTTCTGGCTTGCTCGGGCGCGAATCGGGCGCGGGCCGATCACCGCCTTGCTTCTTTATGTAGGGGCGCTTTTTCCGTTGCTCGGGTTTATGGATGCCTATGGCATGCGTTATTCGTTTGTATGGAACCATTGGGTCTATTTACCGTCGCTTGGAATCATCGCCTTGATATCGTCCTGTGTAGTTCGTCTGGCTGAACGCCTGCGCTCACGGTCCATCTTGTACGGTTTTGCTATGATCCTGCTGGCATTGGGTGCATTGACCAGACGCGACTGCGCCATGTATTCGGACGGCGAGACGCTATGGCGTGTTACCCTGGCCAGGAATCCAGATGCGTGGCTGGCTCATACTGATTTGGGCGTTTTGCTGGATAGTAGAGGACAGATTAACGATGCCATTATTCAATTCAAACAAGCGCTGCATATAAACCCGGATAATGCCGAGGCTTGCAACGCTCTGGGCAATGATATGCTCATCGAAGGACATCCAGAAGAAGCCATCAGTGACTTTGAGAAAGCCTTGGACTTTCAACCCGGTTATGCAGCTGCCGAGTCGAATCTCGGCGGAGCCCTCGTTGCAACAGGGGATTTCAAACAGGCAAGCGCGGCATATGAAGCGGCCATCAAATCGGAACCATACAATGAATTTTATCTGAATAATTTAGCGTGGTTTTTAGCGACATGCCCACAGGCTGATTTTCGCAATGGGCATGAAGCCGTCCAACTGGCCGAGCAGGCCTGTAAATTGACAGACTATACGCAGACGCAACTCATCGGCACCCTGGCCGCTGCCTATGCCGAGGCGGGGCGCTTTGACGATGCCGTTGCTGCCGCCCAAAAGGCCTGCGATTTGGCAACATTGCATGGCGAAGAGGATCTTTTACAAAAAAACCAGCAGATGCTGCAACTCTATCGCACGCACAAGGCATATCATGAATGGGGAGTGGCCTATAAGATAAGGCAGTTTCAAAATTAGCGTTTATTCGGCTGCATTCGCGGTTAACATTTGCCCGTGTTTGTCATCCCGAAAACCATGCGTGCCGTCGTTTATCGCGGCGTCAACGATCTCCGCGTCGAAACCGTCCCTGTGCCGGCCATTGGGCCAAACGAACTGCTCGTCAAAGTCGCCGTCTGCGGCGTTTGCCCCACCGACATCAAAAAAATCCACTACGGCACCGTCAAACCCCCGCGCATCTTCGGACACGAAACCGCTGGAACAATTGTAAAAATTGGTCCACCGCGCCGAAGCGGAGTGAAGGCGGGCGGCGCCAGCAACATCATCAGCCGCTTCAAGATCGGCGACCGCGTGGCTCTCCACCATCATGTGCCGTGCCTGAAATGCCATTACTGCCGCCACCGCGCCTTTGCCCAATGCGAACGTTATAAACGCACCGGCATCACCGCCGGCTTTGAGCCCTCCGGCGGCGGCTTCGCCGAATACGTGCGCGTCATGGACTTCGTCCTGCCCGGCGTCGTGAAGATTCCCGCCAAAAATTCGTTTGAAGAAGGTGCCATGCTCGAACCTGTGAACACCGTCCTCAAGGCGGTTAAACGGTTGAACCTTCTGCGCGGCGACAATGTGCTCGTGGTCGGCCAGGGCCCCATCGGCCTCATGTTCACCAGACTCCTGCAACTGCGCGGCATCAACGTCCTGGCCACCGACCTCCTCGCGTCGCGCCTCAAACTCGCCAAAAAATTCGGCGCCAAACAAGCCCTTTTGGCCTCTCAACTCTCAACCATCAACTTTCAACTGGACTGCGCCATCATCGCCGTCCCCTCCGATGCCGCCATTGCCCAGGCCCTTCAACTCGTCCGCGGTGCCGGCCAGGTGTTATTATTTGCCCATACAAAGAGAGCCGCGCCCGCTTCTCCCTCGCCCGCGGGAGCGGGAGAGGGTGGTTCCTCGACAGCGGAACCGGGTGAGGGTCACGGGGAAAAACATAATAATGCGGGCGTGGAGCTTGACTACGCCTCCATTTGCCTGGACGAAAAAGACCTCATTGGCAGCTATTCCTCCGATTTTACCATTCAGGACGAAGTCGCCCACCTCGTTTTCTCGCGGAAACTGGACATCCGCCCCCTCATCACCCACCGGTTCCCGTTGGAACAGACCGCCAATGCCGTCGCCCTGGCCAGCCACCCGACCGAAAAATCCTTGAAGATCGTCGTAAATCATACGTAGAAGCCGATGTAAGAAGGCTCTGATTTCTCCTGAATGGACATCGTTGCTATGCCGCCGCATTCCCTGCCGTTGAAATATTGTTAGATGAAACACTTTTCAGTATGTTTTTGAAATGTCACGTCCGGCGCCTTTCGTAAATCCTCGTGACCGCCGGACTATACTTCTCCTTTGCCTCGGGTTGGCGCTCATTACCTGGGCAATCTTCGGACAGACCTTGCGATTCGAATTTGTCAATTATGACGACGATACTTACGTGTATGGAAACCATACGGTCATTAATGGCCTGACATTCAAAGGGATTGCCTCGGCATTCAAACCGGGAGAATCCGATAACTGGATTCCGTTAACGGTGATTTCGCATATGTTGGATTGCCAAATCTTCGGATTGAATGCAGGCGGACATCATCTGACCAATGTGCTGTTGCACACGGCCGCGGTGATACTGCTGTTTCTGGTGTTATGGCGAATGACCGGGGCGATTTGGTGCAATGCCTTCGTGGCGGCGGTGTTTGCCATTCACCCTTTGCACGTGGAATCGGTGGCATGGGTCGCCGAACGCAAGGACGTCCTGAGCGGGCTTTTTTTCATGCTCACCCTGGCGGCTTATGTCCATTATGTTCGGCGTCCCGGGTCCCCCCGCGTTATTTGATGGTCCTGTTTTTGTTTGCCCTCGGGCTGATGTCCAAGCCCATGCTGGTGACGTTGCCGTTTGTCTTGTTGCTGCTGGACTATTGGCCGCTGAACCGCTTTCCGGAGGTTGAAGCCGGTCATTGGCTGAAAAAGTTTTCCATTCCGGCGCGGTTGGTTCTCGAAAAAATTCCGCTCATCCTGCTCTCCGCGGCCTCCTGCACCTTGACTGTTCTCGTTCAGAACCACGTTGACGCGATGTCATCTTTAAAGGAATTACCTGCCTCCATTCGGATTGAAAATGCTCTATTTTCCTGTGTCACCTATGTCTGGCGGTCGTTTTATCCGGTTGGACTCGCGCCTAACTATCCTTATCCAGGCCAAAGCCTGTCGTTTTGGAGCGTTATTGGGGCATTGGTTTTATTGGTCGCCGTCTCATCGGGAGTTTTTCTTGGACGGCGAAAATATCCTTATCTTTTGGTCGGATGGCTATTCTATCTGGGAATGCTGGTGCCGGTGATCGGCCTCGTTCAAGTCGGAATGCAGGCATCAGCCGACCGTTACACCTACTTGCCGCAGATCGGCTTGTCTTTGATGGTGGCCTACGGAACAACCGGCCTGTTGGCTGGCTGGCGCTATCGCCGGGCTTTCCTGTCTATTCTTGCCGGAACAGCTATTGCCGTTTTGGTTTTCTTTGCTCACCGCCAGGCTTCTTATTGGAAAAACAGCAAAACGCTCTGGACGCACACCATCGCGGTCACATCAAACAATGCATTGGCCCATCTCAATCTCGGCGTTTTTCTATACCAAAACGGGCAGGCGGACGACGCCATCACTGAATACCAGAAGGCACTGGCCATCAATCCCAACTACACCAACGATGCCAGCTTTTATATTGATCTCGGCTCCGCTCTCATCCAAATAGGAAAATTGGATGAAGCGATCACCCTGTTCCAACGGGCGGTTCAAATCAATCCAAACAATGAGGACGCCGGCAACAACCTGGGCAACGCGCTGCTCCAAAAGGGCAAGCTGGACGAGGCCATCGCCCGATTCCAGCAGTTGCTCAAAATCGATCCCAATAATGCGCTCGCTCATTACAACCTGGGCTGCGCGCTCCTGCGCAACGGCGCCTTGGATCAAGCCATGCCCCAATTTCAAGCGGCGGTCCAAATCGATCCGGATTACGCGCCCGCCCAGGACAATCTGGGGGAGGCGCTCATCCAAAAGGGAAAAGTGGATGAGGGAATCCTCCATTTGCGACAGGCGCTGAAAATCGATCCTGCCAACGTGTACGCTTTCAATCACCTGGGCAACGCGCTCCTTCTAGAGGGAAAGGTGGATGAAGCGATCCTCAATTTTCAAAAGGCGCTGAAAATCGATCCTGCCAGCGCCCGCACCCGTAATAACCTCGGCAACGCATTCCTCCAAAAGGGGGCTGTGGACCAGGCGATTAGCCAGTTCCAACAGGCGGTGCAGATCAGTCCCGGCCAGGCGATCATTCACCTTAACCTGGGTAACGCGCTGTTTCACAAGGGCGTTGTAAACCAGGCGATAGCCCAGTTCCAACAGGCGGTGCAGATTGATCCCAGCTATCTGAAGGCTCACTACTATCTGGGTATCGCTCTGATTCAGGAGGGAAAGACCAATGAAGCGATCGTCCATTTTCAAAAAGTGCTGGTCCTGGCGCGGGCCGCCGGTCAGCCGGACATCGTGAATCGAATCAGCGCGGGGTTGAAGGCCCTGGGCGCCCCGCCTTCCACTCAATGAATCGTAGGAGACGAGGTGACGAGTCTCTGATAAATTCGTCCGTCAGGGTAGCCGCTGGATCGCCAGATTGACTCATTGGTCTATGAGCTTTACAACTTAAAACCGGAAGAAATCAAAATTGTGGAAGGTGAAAATTAAATTGCCACTAGACAGCCATTGTCCATGCAATCGAAATAAAATGGGAAAATGAATCCGTTTGAAAAATACATATCAATTCATAGGCGTGCTGTTCAAGATTACGAAAAAAAACATCCGCATTGGAGAATTGAAGTGTTGGTATCGCTCATCAAATGGAGCCTCGAAAGTTTAAAGCACTATATTGAGGATGCTCAAGATTCTCAAATCACTTGGGAAACGGGAACGCCGCCTGCGCGCGATCTTTGGCCCCGCGCCCAAAGAGTCGGACAAACCACCGGATGATCCGTCCGGGTCAAACCGGGTCAAACCACTTTTTCCCAACCGATGAAATGTCCATAATTTTTGGCTATGCCGTATCAGTTCTTGGCAGCTCGTCATAAAGCACTATGGGACAGGGGACTTTGGGCTGCCTTTGTTACAGGCCGGTAACATTTTCCCGCGAATTGTGCCATTCGACGGGTGCCAAGAGGCATGAAAAGGCGGTTGACAAGTGGTTTGAAACGATTGATTATATATAAGTAATTTGTTTTAAGCATATTAACATCAAATACAGGCCATATTTCTTGTCACCTGCCACCCGTCACTTGTCACTGCCCCAAGAGCGTTCAAAATATTTTAAAAATTTGTTGACACTATCTTGCCCGTCTGGGATATTTGACGCACACACGGCAACACCGTAACAACAACAACTACAGAAAAAATGAGAACAAAAACACTATTAATGGCCGCTGCTGCACTCGCAGCGGGAATTGTAACTTCAAACGCACAGGTATATTCCCAAAACGTTGTGGGATATGTCAGTGTTACTATCGCTCCCACGAACTTTTCGTTGATTAGCGTTCCGTTGGATTATGACGGAACCGGAACAAATGATTTGGTTGGAAATGTCTTTGGGACAAATTTCCTGAACGGCACCTCGCTTGAGAATTGGGTTCCAGGCTCTGGTTTTGTTGTTAATACATTTGGGCCGACTTCTAAAAATCCGACCCCGCACTGGACAACTCCATCGCAGCAATATGCTCCTGGTGAAGGTATCTTTGTCTTAAACCCGAGCAATGTAACGTACACGGTTTCTATCGTTGGATCCGTTTTGCAGGGCAACCTGACAAATCAATATATCAACCAGGCTGGCTTCGCGCTCGTTGGCGGTATGTTCCCTGTAAGCGGCGGAATTAGTTCAACTTTTGGATACGCGCCAGACAACGGCGATGCCTATGAATCATGGACCCCGGCCGGTGGTTTCACCGTCAATACGTATGGTCCTACTTCCAAGAATCCCACACCGCACTGGGGCAACGGCGAGCCTACACTGGCTGTCGGCCAGGGAGCGTTTATCCTTACAACAAACCCCGCCCCGATCATGGAAACGAATTTTGTTGTAAACCCATAATTGCCAGAAACGACATAATTAAAATTCAAAAAATCTAACACCAAAAAACAAAAACCAAAAAATATGAAAAAACTAGTATTAACAATCGGAGCAGTTGCAGGTCTTGCTGTGTCTGGTTATTCACAAGGACAAGTTGATTTTGAAAACGGAAATGCCAATGGTTTTGTGGCCGTCTCATCGTTAGGCGATACATCTGGTGCCGGCGGCACTTATACTGAAGCAGCTCCCTCGTTCACTACAGAACTGTGGGCATTGACTGCTCCTGCTTCCAATGAAAATGGACTCGCCGGGATTGATGCTTATGGGTTTCTGAATCCGGCCGACCTCGTCTCGGATGGTTTCGTTGAGTTAGCAACCTCAGGTGATCAGAGCAACGTTGCCGGTTCTGCTGGGGCTTTTGGTCCGGTTACCATGCTGGTTCCGGGCGTATCAGCAAGTGAAACCGTTTTCGCGGTAGTTGCCTGGACAAGTTCTGCCACAACGTTTGCTGCTGCAGACGTAGTCGGAGATAATCTTGGTATTCTTACCTTCGTGAATGACACAGCTGGTGCACCTCCGTCTGGCTTGAACATTCCCGCTGATGACATCGCCACTGGATGGAATTCCGATGCAAATTCGCCGCGTTCCGCCGCCGAAGGTGGTTCCGAAGACTTGATTATGAGCCCTGTGACTGCTACTCCCGAGCCGGCCACGTTGGCCCTCGCGGGTCTTGGTGGCCTCTCAGTGTTGTTGTTCCGCCGCCGCAAATAATTGCTGTTCTCAATCTCAACCCGCTCTGGTCTCCAGAGCGGGTTTTTTGTTTCTCTTTATTCGTAGGAGACGACGTAAGGAATCTCTAATTAATTCATCCGTCAACGAGCCTGACGGAATCGCGGCCTCCTCATTCGAAGTCTCGTTACCCCGCCCCCCTACAAAATCGTAGGAGACGACGTGAGGAGGCTCTGATTGATCCACCGACAAAGGCGGAGTAATGACTTTCGATCATCCTGAAATCAGAGATCATCCCGCCCCCTACAAAATCGTAGGAGACGACGTAAGGAGTCTCTGATTGATCCGTCTCCAAAACGACCTAATAAAACCCTCGCCGGTCTAGGCGGCGTCTCAATGCTCTTGTTCCGCCGCCGCAAATAATTGCTGTTCTCAATCTCAACCCGCTCTGGTCTCCAGGGCGTGTTTTTATTTTGTTGCAGCACTGCAAGTTCGTTCTAATCTCGTTACGAATCCACAATGAACGGTTTAAGACAAATTCCAGAGGCAAACCAAAAGCCAAATTAAAATGAAAAAAATACTGTTGACCATCGCATTGGCAGGCTTCGTTGCCTCGGCCCATTCACAAGGACAGATTAATTTTGAAAGCCTATCTGCTAATGGTTGGGTAGCCATCTCATCGGCACCCGACACGGTGGGTAATACCAGCGGCACTTATACTGAAGAGGCTCCCTTGTTCACTGCCACTCTGTGGGCGCTGTCTGCTCCTGCGAGTAGTGATTCGGGGCTTCCCGGCCTTGATTCTTATGGGAATCTGGATCCGGCCGACCTTATCTCGGACGGTTTCAGCGAATTACAGACTCAAGGCGGTGTGAGTGACATTGCTGGCACTGATGGAAATTTTGATAGTGAGGCTGTCATGCTTGTTCCAAACGTAGTAAATAGTGAAACCGTCTTTGCAGTGGTTTGTTGGACGGGTTCTGCTACAACGTTAGCGCAAGCAGAAGCCAATGGTGATTATTTGGGTATTCTTGCCTTTGTGAATGACACTGCCTATGCGCCGCCGGCCGGACTTGATGGTCAGGATGATACTGCTGCAGGATGGAATACCTTGGCAAATTCACCGCGTTCTGCCGCCGAAGGCGGAGACGAAGACTTGATTATGTACAATTATCCAATTCCCGAGCCGACCACGTTGGCCTTCGCGGGTCTGGGCGGTCTCTCGATGCTCTTGTTCCGCCGCCGCAAATAATTGCTGTTCTCAATCTCAACCCGCTCTGGTCTCCAGAGCGGGTTTTTTGTTTCTCTTTATTCGCAGGAGACGACGTAAGGAGTCTCTGATTGATCCACCGACAAAGGCGGAGTAATGACTTTCGATCATCCTGAAATCAGAGATCATCCCGCTCCCGTCAAATTGTAGAAGACGATATAAATAGCCTCTGATATAACTCCTTCGTGAACGGCAATCGGAAAGATCAGAGACTCGTTACCTCGTCTCCTACCCCATTAAAACCGCGGAACTTTTATCTTCCACGGCTTGATCCGGTGTTTTATCGCGGGGACGCCGCAATTCATTGGAGTTTAACTGTTTTCGACCGCAAAACAGGCTGGCTGAACGAATCGTTCCATCACCGATTCCGGGAACTGATGTTGCATGTGGCGATACGCGAGGGGGTATTCTGCCCGGCCTATTGTTTAATGCCCGATCACATGCATTTGCTTTGGATTGGCTTGCGCCGGAATACAGACCAACGAAATGGAATGTCATTTTTGCGGACTCATCTGAAACCATTACTGTCGCCCTTTCGATTTCAACCGCAAGCCCACGACCATGTTTTAAGCGAGGAAGAACGCAAGCGCGATGCCTTTGCCAAAATCTGCTTTTATATCCTGGCAAATCCGGTGCGGGCCAAATTGATCACAGAATCGGGACGATGGCCCTTTTGCGGCGCAATGATTCCCGGTTATCCCAAATCGCATCCACTTGACGAGGGTTTTTGGCCTTTGTTTTGGAAATTATATTATCAATCCCGCCAGCCCGATGCTGGCGAACGAAAGCTGCCTCCAAAAATTTCGTAAAATCGCAGGAGACGACGTCAGGAGTCTCTGATTAATTCATCCATCAAGGCGTCCACGAATTCCCGGTGATTTTCAGTCAGAGTCTCGTTACCTCGACTCCTACAAGCCCTTTATCAATAATTCAACGTCTTTTCCCCATTTCGGCTATAAAATACCCGGCTAATACGATCCTATTTATTGCAAGACAACCTGGTAAAACCTCTGACAGCCCGGGCCGACCGAATCGGAAGCCGTCATGGTCCCATTGGTGGCGGTATTGGTACTGCCGAGATTCGTCCAGTTCGGTTGCGCCAGATTGGTGGAATATTGCAACTGATACGTTTGGCTGGCTACTACGCTCCAGGCCAACGTCACCGTTCCGGCGGTTTGGGCGACGGACGTGAAGACCGGCGGCAAAGGAAGACTGAGACAAAAAACCGTGCCCTGGTTGTAAATGCCGCCATTCGGAGTCGTCCCGTAGAAATTGCCGTCTGTCCCCTGCACCAGCGAGCCTTGCGGATTTGCGCCCAGAGCATCGCCACTGGTTCCGGTGAAATTAACCAACGGCGTCAAATTGCCATTGGTGGATATTTGAAAAATCGCGCCGTAGTCACTATACCCATAATCGTACGTCGTCCCATAGAGATTGCCGTCACTGCCCTGCACCAGTGCGGAATACGGAAAAGCGCCGTCGCTGCCGCCGGTGAACGAGTATAAATTTGTGAACTGGCCTTGCGGCGTGATCCGGAATATATCGCCTCCACTGTACGCGCCGCCGTTGAAGGCGCATCCGTAAAAATTCCCGTCGCTGCCCTGGACCAGATTGGCGTAAGGAAATCCACCATCGCTGCCGCCGTTAAAATTGTGCAAATTTGTAAATGTGCCATCCGGACTCAACCGGAAGATCGTTCCAAATCCCAGCTTGAACGAGCCGACGTTTCCGCCCCAGGCGGTCGTGCCGTAATAATTGCCGTCATTGCCCATCACTAACGCGGCGGGATTGGCGCCGTTGGTATCAGCGAACAGGACCGGCGTCGTCAGCGCGCCTTTTCTGGAGACTTGAAAAATCGTGCCGTAACCGCTGCCGCCCGAGGTGACGTTGGGATAAGGGCCGCCGTATTGCGCCGCGCCATAAAAACTGCCGTCCGCACCCTGAGCCAGGGCGACTATGGGATTGGCGCCGTTGGTGCCGCTCAACACGCCCAGTTGCACAAAGGCGCCGTTGGTGGAGATCCGAAAAACAGTACCCGAATTACTCACGCCGCCGTTGATGGTGGTGCCGTAAAAAATGCCGTTGGTACTTTGTATCAATGCACCTACCGGACCGGCGCCATTGGCGCCACCGGTGAAATTGTACAAATTGGTGAAGAAACTCCCATCGGACGAAATCTCAAAAATGGTGCCGTTGGTGTTGGCGCCGCCATTCGGCGCTACACCAAAAAAATTGCCGTTCGGTCCCTGCACCAGGTTGCACGAGGGATTGGCGCCGTTAGTGCCATTGAACGAAAACAGCGTGGTGAAGGTCATACCGGCGTCACTATGCGACGCCAACAGCCAGAGGGTCGCAATGCACACCGGAAGAATAAGCTTTTCGGGCCATTTCATTTGAGATTTCCCATTAATATTTTGCCCATGATTGGCATGGCTCTTTTCTGATTCTTCCCGTACTCATGACTTTAAACTCAATTTTTTCATGCCGTTCATTTCCGCACAATATTTTTCTCCTAAATATTGTTGAAGGATTCGGACATCGTGTCGTAGCGTCAGGCATCCTTGCCTGACGTAGAGGGCGGCATCTCTGCCGCCCGGATTCATCCCTTTTGTGTTTCCACCGGGCTGGAAACCCGGTTCTACGGCAGGCTGAGAAGCCTGCCGCTACCGGATATCCCCTCCCTGCCAGATTGCATTCGACGCTTCTCCCCATTTCAGCTATAAAATGCCCGACCACTATGATTTTATTCCTCTTTTTCTGCTCGGGGGCGACGGCTTTGATCTACGAGGTCATTTGGTCCAAATACCTGACCCTGCTTTTCGGCAGCACCATTGAGGCCCAAACCGTCGTGCTGGCGGTTTTTATGGGTGGATTGGCCCTGGGAAACAAATTGTTCGGCCGATTCGCTGATCGCAGGCACAACCCATTGATCCTTTACGGCAGCATTGAAATCAGTGTCGGGATTTATGCCCTTTTATTTCCCCTCCTGTATCGCCTGGCCGACGCCATTTTTCCCATCCTCGGCTCCGATCTCCTGGCTTATCCCGGCTGGCTTCTGCTGCTGAAGGGAATCCTCAGTGCAGTGTTACTGCTCGGTCCCACCATTTTAATGGGCGGGACGCTGCCGGTGCTGGCGGCGTGGCTCCAAAAGTCCGTGCCGGACGCCGGACGCCGTTCCGCGCGTTTTTACTCCACCAATAGTCTGGGCGCAGTTTGTGGCGCGGGCCTTTCCGGATTCCTTCTGGTGCGCTATCTGGGCCTCGACGTGACGATGGAAATTGCCGCGTTGGGCAACATCGTGGTTGGGTTCATTGCCATCGGAATCGGCAAATCGAAGATTTTTCCGGGGGCAAACGGAGATTTCCAAACCGGGCCAAAATCGGACATGTCGCCTGCTGCAACGGCTGCTTTCCATTGGAGTTGCGTTTTGGTGGCATTGACCGGCGGTGTTTCGATGGGCCTGGAAGTTCTGGCGTCGCGTTGCCTGGCTTTGATTTTCGGCGCATCGTTGCAGGTGTTTGCCATCGTGCTAATGGCTTTCATTTTGGGGATCGGCATCGGCAGCGCGGTGGTGGCTTCACCGCGCTGGAAACATTGGACGAACGAAGTTGTCACCATGGTTCTTTTGCTGGGCGCGGCGGCGGTGATTGGCGTGCTGGTCCACAATATCAATCAGCTCACCACGCTATATCTCTACATGCAAAGCGGGCTAAGCCGTACGGGTGCCGGATACCTTTACCATCAACTCTTCACCTCGATCATCTCGATCGGTGTGCTTGGCCTGCCGGCGGCGGCGATGGGAGCGGTGCTGCCGTTGTGGATCCGCGCGGCGTCCGAAACATCGGTTTTGCTCGGCAACCGGGTGGGGCGGTTGCTGACGTGGAACGCGCTGGGCGCAGTGGTCGGCGTGCTGTTGACCGGGTTTGTCTTCATGCCCAACATCGGCTTGCGCGGTTCGTTTGCGCTTCTCGGCTTTATTTTGATCGCCGCGGTGTTGCTGATGGCCATCACCACGCGCCGTCCAGCCATCGGCGCGTGCAGCATCGGGTTTGCCGGGCTGATGACCCTGGGCACGTTGAGCGGGGGCAAGGATTGGCAAAACATCCTCAGCGCGGGTGTTTTCAGGATTCCGGACATGGATTTTTCCCAGCCCATTTCTCCAATGAAATCATTTTTTGAATACCGCCAAAAATTCACCCGGCTTCTGTTCTATGAAGACGGCGCAGATGCCACGGTTTCAGTGGAAACGGAAAGGGCTGCCCTGGGCACGAATGAAATCACTTTGCGGATCAACGGAAAACCGGACGCTTCCGCCTATGGCGACCGTCCGACACAGATCCTGCTGGCGCAATTGCCGTTGATGGTAAAGCCGGACAGCAAGGATGTGTTTTGTTTCGGCATGGGCAGCGGCGTGACCGCGGGTTCAACTTTGGGTTATCCAATTGACCATCTGACCATTGCGGAAAATTGCGAGCCGGTCTTGCGCGCCGTGAAATTTTTTGCGCCTTGGAACCGCGGCGTTTACACGAATGACCGCGTCCGGATTTATCATGAAGATGCCCGGACGGTCCTCAAACTCAGCCCGCAAAAATACGACGTGATCATTTCCGAACCGTCCAACCCCTGGATGGTCGGCATCGGCAGCGTGTTCAGCCAGGAGTTTTATCAATTGGCAGCCAGTCGTCTCAAGACCGGCGGCATCATGACGCAATGGTTTCACTTGTATGAAATGGACGATAATACCATGAATCTGGTGCTCCGTACCTTTGCCTCGGTCTTTCCCAACATGGAAATCTGGGACATCGGCGACGACGATGTTGTTTTGCTCGGCTCACAACAGCCATGGCAAACAGGACCTGAAACCTATCAACGTGCGTTCGATTTGCCACAGCCACGCGAGGATTTGGCCTCGATCGGTTTCTTTTCACCCAGAACGGTTCTGGCGCGGCAGTTGGCTTCGCAGGAAACAGCTTTCGCCATTCCGGGCGCAGGACCTGTCCAAAGCGATATCAGGCCGATATTGGAATATGATGCGCCACGGGCGTTTTATATCAACCTGGGTGCCCAGGCATTTCAGAATTACGATGAACGCACCTGGCAAATGGATTTGGCCCCGGCAGATAAAAATGAAGTGTTGTCAAACTTAACCCTCGTGGATTTGGCGCCGATTTTTCATAAGACCCTTGGCTCCGGCAATTCTCAATTGCAGTCCTATCTCGACAATCGCTTTCAAGGTCATGTTGGATCAATGGCTTTTGGAAATCGGATAATGCCTTGCATTTTTCCAGACCCTGGCGCATCCGTTTTGATTTATCAGCCGCCAAGCGCATTGACGAATATGATGACTCGTCAATTTTATTACGCGGAAGTCGCTTTGTGGCGGGGGAATGATTCAGACAAGGCGACCGCAATGAAGGCAATTAAGGATTATTTAGGCATGGTTCAAAATTATGATCCTCAAACGGTGGATTGGTCCGCATCGCATTACACCGATATTGGCATAAAAGCATGTCTGCAGGCTGGAAATATTGAACAAGCCAAAGCAATTTTGAAGGAAGGTTTGCGATTGGAACCGGATTCGGAACAACTTCAATATTTATCAAGAATCATCGCCCGCAAGGAAGCGGGCAAAGAATAGCTATTGAGAATTGTCGCCACCGTCGCCACCATTTCCATTTATCAAACCGGAGATCGGGGTGACAGGCATTATGTTTGCAGTCGGATCGCCGGTTTGTTGCATTTGCATTTTTTGAGCTTCAACTATGATCACTTGATCTTCGGCCGACATCGAAGTCTTCGGTTGCGGCTGCGGTTGATATTGATTGCCTCCGGAAAAACTAAGCGTCTGCCCATTGACGTTGACCCCGCCAGGCGCTCCGCCTCCGTTGTAACCGCTATTATTTCCGTTATTGAACCCGCTCTGTCCGCCGGAATTGGAACCTCCATACTGATGGAATGAACCGCCGCCGTTATTAAATCCCCCTCCATTAAACCCGCCGCCTGGGTTGAAACCTTGATTTCCGCCAAAATGAGCGGGCATTCCTCCACCGCCACCACCTCCGCTAGTGCCGCCGCCTCCACCACCGGAAGACTGCGTCACCAGGGCGATTTGCTGTGTGTCGCCATGGTTTTTAAAAGTGACCATCCCCGCTGTCTCGTCGATCTTCATCACCTCGATATCATCTTCGCTCTGGCCTTCGGCTAAATCGTAGTAACTGTCCTTTTCTCCCGCCTTGCCGGAGGTCTTAAAAAGTACTTTCAGGTTGCCAAAAACGTCCATGATGCCGTTGGCGGTGATTTTCGGCAAACCGGGATCTGGGACTGCATTAGGATCAACCGGCGGTGGAGGGGGAAGAAGCCCAAAAACATTGCGGTCCACGATGGGCGAGTAGGGATCGCCCTGCGCCGCGGCGATGATGGCAGGCCCGTCCGCGTGCAAGCGGACAGTAAAAACAAGTCCGCCGACAAGGCAAATGGCAATCTTTCCAAAACGATTCACGCTCTTAATATACAACACTTAACACCGCCAGCAACGGGAAGTTGCACCCAAAATCTTGTTGTTCCGGGGGGAACGGGCAACCTGCCGACCGCCTTTCACTCGTAGCAGCGGGCGTAAGTCCGCTCTAATCTTCACTTTTTGTTTCTGGGCAACATTACGCCTTCCCCTTTTTCTGATTTAATGGGTGCTACGAAGAGTAAACAGGCAAATCATGCAGTGGTTGCGGAACAGGCGTCCAGTCTGACCTCCTTGGCCGGGCGCACCTGCCAATCCGGCTTTCGCGCGCTCGCCCTTCTTGTCGCCTTTGCGCTCAAGAAGTTGGCATTTAATGCTTCATATTCTTTCCAGGAATTAACCGATCTAAACCAGCTACAATCCAAAATCGTAACGTTGCCGGGAAACAAAAACCCGACCTTGTTACGCGAATTAACGTTTAACAAATAGTCACTTTTCAATGACAATTCGCGTTGCCTGGAACGTATCATTCACTTTGATTCTCAGCAGCCCGTTTCTATAACTCCACCCGCTCAACTTCTCGAGTGGAGCTCCGCCAATCTGCGCCGACACGCCTTTCGGCGCGCGCGCCATCCAGGTTTCCAATATCAGCGCGCGCACCGCGGGACGATACGAGCCTTCCGGCCCGGAAATCTCAACCGTCATCCCGCGGTCATCACTGGTTTGCCGGAACTGGCGCTTCATGAATTGGCCGCTGCGATAATCGAGACTCTCCCCGTCGTCTTCGTAGAACGAAGCGCTGGATTCCCTGGCGGGCGCCACCAACACTTCCAAGGGATTGCCGGGCATTTGCCCGGTGAATTGGATCACCGGCTGGCGAAAGATGAATCCGCCGCCGCGCACAAACATGGGGATCGAGTCCAGCGTCACGGCCATCTGGATGTTGGTCCGGCCGGAAAATTTTTGGCCCGTCCAGTAATCGAACCAGTCGCCTTTGGGAAGATAGACGGCATGATTGGTTTCGCCCTGGACCAGCACGGGCGACACCAGCAGGCTGTCGCCAAACATAAATTCGTTATCCGTTCCGGTCACATCCCGGTCATGCGGGAATTCCAGGAACAGCGGGCGCAGCGCTGGCAAACCTGTTTCACTCGCCTGATGCATGGTGTTGTAGATATACGGCAGCAATTCGTAGCGCAATTCGATGGAACGTTTATTGATGGCTTCGAATGCCTTGCCCCAGTCCCACGGTTCCTTGTCGGGCGAACCCTGGGTGGAATGCGAGCGCATGAACGGATAAAAGACGTCCATTTGCAGCCAGCGCGAATACAATTCGCCATCCGGCGAGCCGGCAAATCCGCCGATGTCGCAGCCCACATACGAAAAACCGGACAACCCCATGCCCAGCAACATGGGCACGGATTGGCGCAGCGACGACCAATCAGACGTGTTGTCGCCGGGCCAAACGGCGGCGTAGCGCTGGCCTCCCGCATAACTGGCGCGCGTCAGCACAAACGGCCGCTCGTTGGAACGCAGCTGCAACAGCCCTTCATAGGTCGAGCGGCTCATTAATTGGCCATAAACGTTGTGGATCTCCCTTTGCGTCGTGGGTTGGCCTTCATTGTCGAAAACCGTATCCAGCGGCATCGTGCCGGTGGGGGTCTTGAACACAGCCGGCTCATCCATGTCATTCCAAATCCCGGCCACGCCCATATCGATGAATCCTTTGTAGAGCGACCCATACCATCGGCGCGCGGTGGGATTGCTGAAGTCGGGAAACACACTGGGGCCGGGATTAGTTTCCGCATTCGAGGGCCAGACCGGCCCTTCATAGGTCGAACCATCCGGGTTCTTCACGAAATAATCTCCCGCAGTCCCTTCATCATACGGCGCATAGCCTTTTTCAACTTTCGGATGGGGATCAACAATCGTCACGACATGAAAGCCCTGCGCCCGCAAATCCGATAGCATTTTTTGGGGATTGGGGAAACGCTGGAGATTCCAGGTGAACGGCTTGTAATTGTCCTGGTAATGGATATCCAGCCAGATGACATCAGCGGGAACCTGCTCCTTGCGGAAGGTATCGGCCAGGCGGCGCACGCGGGCTTCGGGGTAATAGCTATACCGGCATTGGTTATAGCCCAGCGCCCAGAGCGGCGGCAAGGGCATGTGCCCCGTCAATTGGGTGTAACGCTCGACGACTTTTTTCGGCTCCGGCCCGTTGATGAAGTAATAATTCAACTCGCCGCCCGCCGCGCCGAAATTGAGCAGGCCCTGCTGCTCATGGCCGATGTCAAAGAAACTGCGCCAGGTGTTGTCCAAGAAAATGCCATGCGCTTCGCCGTTCCGCATGACCATGTAAAACGGCACCGAAACGTACATCGGGTCTGTGCCCGAGTCGTAGCCGAATGTATCCGAATTCCACATCACATAATCGTAGCCGCCGAGCTTCCAGCCGCGCTTGTCCAGCACGCCGCTCTTTTCGCCCAGGCCGTAAACGTGGGCGTCATCAGGCAGTTCTTTGGCGACGCGAAACGAGCCGTCGCTTGAAAGGGACGTTCCAAATTGCGCGTCATCGGCGTCCATGACCTCGCCGTTGGTATTCGCAAACGAAATCCGCAACGGTGACTGTCGCACGGTGACTTCGAGGGAAGCAGTCCGGAGGGTCGCAATGTCGTTGTCGATCTTCGCGCTCACCGTCGGGGCGCCCGGATCCTGGTTGATGACCGCATAAGAGTGGTCGCGCCCAAATTCCTGCGCCGATGTGAATCGCACCCGGATGACATCATCCGATAGTGGAATTATCGCAAGCGTGCCCTGGGAACCGTGATATGACAGGATTTTGCCGTCCCATGCGGGTGCACCCAGATTGTCCAGGATATGCCATCCCGGCGCGGCATTGGTGTTCGCGGCATTGTCTGCGCGGGCGGTAAATATCAATCCACTCGCCGCGCAACAGACGATGATTTTAAAAGCGCGACGGCAACGGTTTGCGATCGAAATTTTTATCAATGACATGGGGCAGATATTGCATGAAACCTGCAACAATGAAAACAGCATGTTGATGTTATGTGTTTGACGGCATGGATTTGTGATTTCATCTTGCCGTATGATTAATTTGACTCAATCGCGCTGGTTGCCGGTCCTGTTGCTGGTTTGCTCGAATATTTTCATGACCTTTGCCTGGTATGGCCACCTCAAATTCAAAGACAAACCCCTGTGGCTGGTCATCATCGCGAGCTGGGGCATTGCTTTCCTGGAATACTGCTTCCAGGTTCCCGCCAACCGCTGGGGCAGTTGGACGTATACACCGTTCCAATTGAAGGTCATCCAGGAGATCGTCACACTCGCCGTATTTGTCGTCTTCGCCTTCCTGTATTTCGGCGAGAAATTTCGCTGGAACCACCTCGCAGCGTTTGCCTGCCTGGTGGCCGCCGTCGCTTTTGCCTTTATTCCTAAAGATTGAGAGGCAAAACAGCGCTTGGCAGGGGAGGGTTCGTCCGGTTTAATTAACCGCGCAGAATGAGACGGTTTCCCGCGATTGCCTTATTGATTTTCTTTGCCGCAATGGCTCCGGCCGTTGTTTCGGCGCAAGAGCAGCCAACATTTGAAATGAAAGCGCTCAGTCAGGTCATCCCTGGCGCTCCCATTGGCATTTGGGCATACGATTTTGCATCCCAGCTTTCCCGCGGCACGAATGGAGTTTTTATAAGTTACGGCGACACCGTGTTGACTGCTGACAACGTCACCGTGAACCAGCAAACCGGCCAGGCGGAAGCCGACGGCATCGTACGCATCGAGCAGGCTGGGCAAATCTGGCTGGGCGATCATATTGATTACAATTTCAAGACCCGTCAGATGCGCACGGAACAATTCCGCACCGGCCATCCCCCCATTTTTGCTTTCGGCGATTCGCTGAGCGGCGACATCAGCAACAAGGTTTATGACGCGGAGAACGGCCACCTGACCACCGATGACGTCAGCCAGCCGGCCTATTATATTCGTTCCTCGCATATCCGGGTGGTGCCGGGGAAATACATCGAAGCCTGGAACGGCGTCCTTTATATGGAAGGCGTACCTTGTTTGTATTTTCCGTACTACCGCCGCAATCTCGGGGTGCATCCGAATAACCTGGATGTGATTCCCGGCTACCATACGGAATTTGGGCCTTATTTACTCTCCACCTATACCTGGTATTTAAATGACACAGTGGATGGCGCCATCCGCGCGGACTATCGTGAGTTGCGAGGATTTGCCGGTGGTCCTGAACTGAATCTGCACCTGGGCAATTGGGGCAACCCGAAAATCCAGTACTATTATCTGCATGATTTAGCGCCTAATCTTTACACCAATCTGCCTGTCTCCCAGCCTCTTCCTAAAGATCGCCAGCGCTTTTATTTTGAATGGCAGGCGACACCCTCGACCAATCTCAATCTCAAGGCAATGGTGAATTATCAAAGTGATCCGCTGGTGTTGCACGATTTCTTTGAAGGCCCTTATTCCGAAGACCCGCAGCCCCCGACCTTTGCCGAGGTCAATAAATACTGGGACAACTGGAGCTTTGATGCGTTGACGACACCGCGCATCAATGATTTCTTCGACCAGGTTGAGCGCATCCCGGACATAAAACTGACCGGCTGGCGGCAAGAGATCTTCAACACACCCCTCTATTACGAAAGTGAAAGTTCTGCCGGCTATTATCACAAGATGTTGGCGGAAACCAATGCGCTCTTCGGGGGCACCAATGGCCCGGGGTTCGATTATGCCGCCGCCCGCGCCGATACGTATCACCAGATTGAACTGCCTTATACCTTTTTTAACTGGTTGAACGTCATGCCCCTTGTCGGCGGGCGCTTCACCTATTACAGCCACGAGATCGGGCCGGGGGCGACGAACAATGAAGCCTACCGC
>Ga0206862_1059_pt1 | contig 33156 bp, 33 predicted proteins | sample Alteio_BWOrgCont_43_FD_152625 | JGI IMG/M metagenome (GOLD analysis project Ga0206862, IMG submission 152625) | Enriched cells from forest soil in Barre Woods Harvard Forest LTER site, Petersham, Massachusetts, United States -... | ecosystem: Environmental > Terrestrial > Soil > Temperate forest >... | reverse complement strand
CCTTCAGCCTGCAATCCATTCTATAACCTACCTAGGGCGTTGCCCTAGGCTTTTATAACCCAGGCCTTCGGCCTGAAAATAAGCGGCGACAAGTCGCCGCACTCCAAAAATAGGCTAGGGCTCATTTTTTCACAGCCTCTCTCGGCCTGGTTACCTTATGAATGGGCTTGTCGCCTTAAACTTCATAAAAGCTGCAAGGACCGCCGCACTTCAAAAAAGGGCTCGGACTCATTTTTTCACAACCTCTCGCAGCTGTTGAGCATCAACTTAGCTCGATTATAATTAGGAGGACACTGGTACTTTTTTGGCAACTAGGCTTCCGTTGCGTTTTTCAACCTCCATAGCAAATGAAAAACGATCTATTTGCAATGCCAGTTCTAAGTCTTTGTGTGAAAACTCAATTATATTGGGGTCTGCAAATGTCTTTCCGTCGGGAGATGAGCGGACACGATCGAGAAATGAAGAGGGGCAAACTTCTTCCTGCAGGAGTTTACATTGCAAATATTCTGCCAATGCTAAATCTTCATCTCCATTATGCGTGCCAGTCACAATAAATGAGACATGAGATGGGGAAAGCTTCACAATATATTTTAAAGTTGCTTCCGCTACAACAAAACTAGCGATCATCAGTTGATCAGCATGCCTACAACTCACAACGCCTTGTGTCCCCGCCGATGTCCTCTGAACGATCTTATGACCTGAAAGAGTGAACTTTTGGATATCATCAGGAGAATTCCCATAGTGAAAACCGTCAATGCGTCTTCCTTCTCTTTCTCCCATCAAAATCAAAGAGTTATCCCCTTGATGCATCTCAAAGGCCTCTTCTACTGTAGAAACAAGAACAATCTCTTTCGCACCAGCTGCAAACGCATAGGCTGCTGTTGTGAATGCACGTAAAACATCGATGACAACACAAAGACCTTTTGCTTTAAAACATTCATCTCTACGATAGATATTAATCCTCATCGTTTATTTCCCTACAATCAGGTTGAAAGATTCCTCAAGAACATGCTTTGCAAACGGCGTTAATTGCTCTTGCTCAAGATCCTTAAGCTTAACCCAACGCCCTTCTTCTTCTGGAACTAGATTTGGCATCAAAGTTATACTTGAAACTTTATAAATAATGCCGATGTGGTGGAATTGATATAATTCACCATGCTTATTAAATTCGCCAACAGTGGTTGCAACACTCAATAATTCCAGCTGAGCAGCCGCTAATGCAGTCTCTTCCAAAAGTTCGCGTTTAAGCGCTTCTTCCGGTGTTTCACCAAATTCAATAGCACCCCCAGGCAGTCCCCAAAGCCCTTTATATGGGCCTGATTCTTTCAAGGTAAGAAGAATTGCTGAGTCTTGCAGTACGACTCCATAAGCACCATGCCTACTCATTTGATTTGTTTTAGAATTCACAATATACCTTTAATTTTTGACACACACGTATTGCAAGCTAGCTTTATTTGTTAGATATCGCAATCTCTTCTTGAAGAACAATGGCTTTCCAACAGCATTTAGTAAGGTTATTAGCATGAGGAGGAATTTCTAGCGTTACGCTAAATCCTTTGGCACTGGTAAAATGAGTTAACAAATGTCTCGCAATTTTCTCTGGAAATGCACTTTCTGGCAAATTTGATAAATCATTTTCCTTTGTAAAAGCTTCTATAGCATCTCTTACTGTAAAAAAGTTAATGTAATCATTTGATGAAGCATTGGGGTCATATTCTATCGCTATATTTAGGCTGGTGAGGTTATTTCTTAAGGGATGGTTTAAAATCTCAAAAGAAAAAGCTTGCTGTTCTATTTCTCCATTATAGAGTTTACAAATACTTTTTCTGCTAAATGGCTTAGTGGAATCTGGTTCTATCGCAAGGATTGTTTGAATTTTCTTTTGGTTAGGATAGAGTTTTGAAAGAAAAACAACGAGGTTTTTATTAACAATTTCCCAATAATCTTCCTGATTAGGATAATTAGCCAAAAAATCTTTTATTTCTTTTGTGATCTTATCTTCGGAGGCAATAGGTATACCATCCATCTCAATGTTAATTGTTAATGCATGAAGTCCAAATCTATGATTGATAATATAACGATTAATACTCAACTCCATTTGAGAATACAAATTCGTTGAGTGAGCTTCTAACGTAATCAATGTTAGAGAGCCATATACAATAAGAAAAATCAAAGAGGAAAATTTTTTCAGATATGGAAGAATCATAAAATCAAGCTTTATAGATGGTTAAGGTGAAATTTAATTTTTTATCTTAAACGAGAGCATAAAAAATTATTTTAATAAAAAAATCCTGCCCTTTTCATTTTCTGTACGGAGCAATGGCGGTGCACGGATTTGGCTATTCTACCGTTAAATCCCAATAAAATCCAGTGACATTTTCTCTATAATCGGGGCCATGCCAGCCACTCACATTTGAAGAAACTATTACGATCTTCTAATAAGTGGTTGGTGCCAGGCATTACTTTTTACACTCAATTTTTAATTCACACGAGGCGTTTTGTGCTGACCGCCTTGATAGGTCAAATAAAAACACAAATTATATTTTCAATTTGATACGTTGGCCTTAATCGAGCGATTGTGACTAAATCTTGATCATTAATGGGATTTAAAGAATCGTAAGATTTTTTTGATAAACTCTCAAAAAGGAGATTTCAATGCAAAAATGGATCATAGCGACTCTTCTTGGTTTCATCATCCAAGAAAGTTCAATCATGGGAACATTACTCGCTTCTGAAAATGGGGAATCCATTCAAGCGGGAATACATTCAAATACAGAAGCCTCGAAATGGTACAGACGTGATTGTAACAAACAAGGACCTGTAGGGCCGGTAGGACCTCAAGGGCCTCAAGGCGGCGGGTTTCAACAATTTGCCTCCTATTGGCTAACCAATCAACCCTCTCTTACGGCTGGAGAAACCATCCTCTTTAATCTTCAACAAACTCTTATAGGAATAGAATATGACGCAACAACAGGCATATTCACTGTGCCCGCCGGAGTGTATGCGATTAATTTTTTTGCACTTCCTAATACTTCATTTGACAACACTTTAAATTTGAATGTGAATGGCACAATAATACCCACCCCAGGCTTAGAAGGTTCCATGATTGTCGTTCAGTTTTCTGAAGCTAGCAATCAAGTATCCGTACAGGCAACAGATGTTTGGGCTCCGAATCTTGGCGGTATAGGAAGTTACTTTTATGCATATGCTTCAATTGCCATTTACCAAATCGGAAGCTAGATGGTGCCATCAAATTGAAAAATAAAATTTTAAAAGAGAGGAATTTATTCATGATGCGATTACTAGGTATTTTAATGTTTTGTATTGTATTCCAAGGCACTATTGTTGCAAAAGAAGATGTTCGGACACCGGAAAAATTTAATAGTGCAAGATGTTGTCCAGGGCCAACAGGACCTCAGGGACAACCTGGACCTGCTGGAACTCCCGGTCCTAATTTTGACCAATACGCTTGCTTATACAGAAGCAGTACGCAAACTTTAGCGAGCGGTGATAAAGTTCTTTTTGAGAATCAAATTAGCCTTGAGGGTATTACCTATGATAACACCACTGGTATACTCACTCTCCAACCCGGCACATACTCTGTCAGCTACTTTACTAGCCCTGTTGGCAATTTAAATTTAGTTGCGAATGGAGGGACTGTTCCCAATTCCCCTTTGGTTGGGTCAGCAACTATTCTGACTTTGTCTAACGGAACAAATACACTATGGTTGCAAGCTTTTGCGAATACTACTTTGCCAGCAGGTACAGCAAACCAATGCAACGCCATGATTACAATCTATCAGATTAATTAATAGGTAAAATTAGAAAAAAAGCAGGAGACAATTCATGCAACACTTAAAAAGGATTTTGATGCTTGCCATTGCGATGCAAGCAAGCTTTTTTGCTTTAGGAGCCGAATTGGAGCAACAAAGTACTAGTGTTATTGATAAAAGCAGCCATCATTCCAATCATTGTGGTCCCGTTGGCCCTCAAGGCCCCATAGGTCCACAAGGGGATCCAAGAGTATCCTTTGGAAATTATGCCTCCTTTTTCTTAACAACGGGGGCCGACGTTACTATTGGTGACAATGTCATTTTCAATAGCCAGGTGGCTCTTCTAGGAATAGAATATGATAACACAACAGGGGTATTTACACTTAGTCCTGGAACCTATTCTGTAACATACCTCTTTGAACCCTTTGAAACACCTCCGATTAACATGTACGTGAATGATCAGCTTATATTGAACTCTCCCCTCGGAGGTAATTCAACAGTATTAACATTAACAGAACCGACTAACACTTTGACTTTACAATATATCGCAACAGGTACGTTTACCGCTCCCGATGCTAATCAATCGCGGGTTTCAATTGCTATTTTCCAGATAGACTAAACCGCATATTTACACCAAAAGACCAGCGTAAAGCAGTCTAATCAAAGGTTCAATGAACCTTTGATTAGACTGCTTTGGCTGGCGCCCATCATAAAAAATCGGTATCTTCGTTCTCTTAGGAAGCCTAGGATGAGTGCTTTTCTGTCTAATTCATCCGTAACAAAAACATTTTCCAGCCCCTTCCGGACGTACCTGTCCCCTTTCAATTTAAATTTCCCTTGAAAATAATCTTTTCTAAAGGTGGAATGAATTTTTGCAGAAAGGAGGAAACTGTGAAGGTCGGAATCATTGGCAGTGGCATTGCAGGGATTATGGCGGGGTCAGATCTTTATCACCAAGGTCATGAAATTACCATCTATGAAAGCAAGGCGCAGATTGGCGGGCATGCCCGAACCGTATGGGTTGACGGGATGCCTCATGAACTTGGTGTTTTCATGTTTGATCCAAAAGCCATACATCCTATGATAGCTGCATATGCCAGAACTCTGAATGTTGAAATGCGTACATTTCCGTTAACGTTCACGGTGGAATACGCATCGGAAGACATCAGTTGGACGACGGCCTTAAATACTGTTCCTACCACCATGCGCAATCTTATCATTTTTCTATCCATGTCGATTAAGAGCCTAGGCACGGGGCATTTTCTTAGGAATAATAAATTTCTGCTGGATTTAAGGCGCTTTAATAGCAGCCTGGAAAAAATGTGTGCATCTTGCAGCGAATATGATCAAGTGAATTTGGGTGAATTCATACAGGCGCAACGGATTTCGCAAAACATCGTCGATTTTTGGTTAAAACCCAACCTGATCTGCTGGTGGGGGGTCAATTCGGCAGATGCCCTTTCATGCAGTGCTCGGGTAGTTTTGGATAGCTTTTTAAAAGTCTTCTGCAACCATCAATATATTTTTGTTAATGGATGGAACAATTTTATAGAAACTGTTGCAAAACCATTTAAAAACAGGATTATCACGGAATGCCCAGTCGACGGAGTGACTAGAAAAAGTGGCAAGGTGCAAATTCTATCTAAAGGGAGACAAATGGAATACGATCATGTGATCTTTGCCACCCCACCCTCAAAAGCTGTAAGAATACTTTCCGATCCTGACAAGGAAGAAAAAGATATTTTACAATCGTTTACGACGACGACGACGGAAGTCTTTCTCCACAAAGATAATTCTTGGCTGCCGCAGAAAAATAAGAAGGCCCTCATTAATTCCATCAAGGATCATAGGGGTGAATTCTGCACCTTCTGGACAGGATCTCTTCATCGGACAAAACCGAATGTCTACGTAACCTGGGGGGATCAAATGAAGGAAGCACCCAATGAACGAGACATCATTACATCTGAAAAATGGTTGCGAACACTGCCCACAATGCCCTACATATGTGCCTGCCATAAAATCAATGAGATTCAGGGCAGGAGAGGAATCTGGCATGCCGGAGCCCATGTCCATGCACTCGATCCAAAAGATTCACCCTCTGTCTGGCATGAAAATGCTTTTTTAAGCGGTCGAGCTGTTGCCTCAAAAATAAATAACTTCGGAGCCTGTTCAAAAACTTCAAGCAGATGATTTGTATGCAAACTATAGCGAATTTTTAACATAAAAGCATCCTGATCATAAATATTAACAGGCTCTTAAACGTCTAAACGAAGAATAACTCATGGATTCACCCGTCGACTATTTAATTCTCGGTAGTGGCCTATCGGCCCTGGCCTTCTCTTCCTTAATGGCTCAATCGGGTAAATCTGTAAAGATACTGGAAGCCCATGAACATATTGGCGGCTATGGTCATACGTTTAACGTGGGGGAAATACGCTTTAATGCCCAGTTTCATTACGTCATCAGCTGCGGCGAGGGTGGCATTGTTAACAAGTTTTTAAAACGGTTGGGACTGGAGAATGAAGTTAAATTTAATCAGCTAAATCAAGAAGGGTACGATCGCGTCTATTGCGGCGACAAAGAGTTAAAGATCCCGCATGGACTGGAAAACCTCAGAGGCAATCTACTGAAGATATGTCCTGAAGCCGGTGCATCCATAAATAAGTTCATCGAAATACTCATTGCCTTTCGTGAGGGCATGAATGCCCTTCCAGAACATTTTAATCAGCTGGGGGAAAGTTTAAAAAACATCCGTGATTTCATCGTCATGTTCAAATATTACTCGTCAACGCTGCAGGAAGTATTTGATGTGTGCAAACTGCCAAAAATCCTGCAAACGCTCGTTGCCGGTCAAATGATCAATTATATGCTACCCCCAAAAGAGCTCTCTTTTTTGGCTTGGGCACTGCTTTTTAACGGCTATTCAAAAGGGGCATTTTATCCGGAAAAACATTTTGAGCATGTCATCAACTCATTAACAAAAGTCATTATCGACCATGGGGGATCATTTTGTCTCAATGAACAAGTGGTCTCGTTCATCATCGAAGGAAAATCGGTTAAGGGAGTTTACACCCGGAACGTCGACCCGAAAACAGGCCTATGCTACGGTCCGAGAAAAGCCCATTACGGAAAAGAGGTCATCTGCAATTTTGATCCGAAAACCGCTGCAAATATGATTGGGATGAATAAATTTTCATATCGAGTCAAACGCGCCCTGGACTACGACTATTCTTGGTCAAGTTTTGTTCTCTATGGTGCGGTAAAAGGCCTTAATTTACGCGAGTACGGCTTTGGAAATTGGAACATCTGGCACTGTCCGGAAGATCTAAACGCCACCATTGATACCATGTATCACCACGGAGACTATTCAAAGCCCTACTTTGTCATGAATTGTCCCTCTTATTATTCGGAAGATACCTCGCATTGCAAAAAGGAAGATGCATTAAAATTCGAAATGCTTACCATGGCCAATTATGAATATTGGCATGAGTTGAAACTGCGCAATCATCGCGCCTACTATCGCCGGAAGGAAGAGGTTCTAAATAACATTCTGGACGTTGTGGAGAAACATTATGTACCTAATATCCGGAACTATTTGGTGTTGAAAATGATAGGCACACCCACCTCATCGGAACGTTTTGCGTGGGCCCCAAAGGGAGGATCCTATGGAGTCAACCTCACCCCAAGAAATTTTGCACTCACGAGGAAACTGACAGCGTACACCTCTCTTAAAAATTTCCATTTCTGTTCGGCTGCATCAGGCTTCGGAGGCTTTGCCGGCGCCATTTATACCGGATCCACCCTACATGAAAAATTACTTAAAGACTCGTATACCAGCGGTAGCAGAAAAAGTCACATCTAGACTGCGTGAAAATCCTTGCGTTTTTACGATCGCAAATGTTTGGGGTCATGTTGTCAATCCTATTCGTTATTTTGGTAGCAATTTAAGACTGATTTGACTATTCTATGGCCTTTTACCCATGAAAGTTGAAATTTGTTAATCACTGAAAGCTTATGATTTCCGTCCAAGAGCTAGAAAACCTTTGCAATGATCGACTTGAAGATGCTAAAAGCCTATTTTACGCGAATCGTTATGATGGCGCAGTCTACCTTTGTGGTTATGTTATTGAAATGGGTTTAAAAAAACGAATATGTATTACCTTGGGATGGCCTGGCTATCCAGCAAAGGGAAAAGAATTTGAGGGGCTAGCATCCTTTAAAACTCATGATTTAGATATTTTATTACATCTCTCAGGATTGGAAGAAAAGGTAAAGAAAAATTTTTTATTAGAGTGGTCTGTTGTTGCTATTTGGGATCCTGAAATTCGTTATTCTTCAAGAACTCAAACAGAACAGACAGCGGATAATATGATAAATTCAGCCGAAAGATTATTAAAACAACTATGAACAGTATAGTCGAAAAAATTAAAAAAGTGGTTCTGGAGTTGGAGGCAGAGCACGAACCCCTCTTAGTCTGTGCGTTATTTTTGAGGGTGGACCCCATTGAAAGATGGGACATGGTTGTTTCTGCAGCATGGTTAAATTTCAGCGATTTGAACTCATACCAGCTTATCAGTTCTAAAGTCCAAAGCACGTTGGATAGTCAAGAACTTTTACAATTCTCTCGCATTGTTATTCTTGATCAGAATGATCCTGCCATCGTGTTTTTGCAAGATTCATTCTCTATCACGAATGGTAAAATCGAAGAGGCATCCACTGATCTTCTATCTAGCAGGTTTGGATTTACGATAAAAAAGGCTTACCTACTCCGCTGTCAAAAGTAACATATGTAACTTTATACCTCATGCGGCTAGGTTTGGGGTCATGTTTTAGGTCAGGCTAGCCATTCCAAGTATTCTTTTTATTCCATATACCCCAAATTTAGAATAGGGAAAGAGAAATCTTCGATAGAAAATATGTTTGTTTTTTGCTATAGCTTCAGAATGTAGAAATCGCGAGTTCGAAATACATCTAAAGTTTCTTCTAAACAGTTTCTCAAATATATGAATCCATTCAAACGGAGAACTAGCACTCTCAATCATGGAACCTGAAGATCAAAGAAAAGTTAAGCAGTATATAAAGATGCATCATTTAATTGCGCATCATTCTCAGCCAGGAAATTTAATCAGCGATATTTATACAGGCCCTGAAGTATCTGTAGATGAGAGTATTTTCAAAGGCGGTAAGCGACCTGCGACAAATGCCATCTATTATATGATTTTAGGCAGAGAAGTGACACTTTTTAATCATGTAAAATCGATTAAGTATTGGCAATATTGTGATGGATCCCCTCAGCATGTTGTTCTTCTTGATGAAGAAAACAATATTTGGGACGAATTTATTTTAGGCGATCCCCTTATTCATTCGGAAGCAGCGCGGCAATTAAACAAAAGACTTGTTGAAATCGTTGTAGTCCTACCCACTCAATGGATTGGTTCCCGGCTATTAAACCAAAACTCTTTTTCGCTCATTACCTGCACACTAACCCCAGGCTTTGATATGAGAGATTTTACAGTTCTGACTATACCTGAAGCAAAAAAAAAGTTTCCTAAGTTCACCGATAAGATTGAATCTTTTTTTAATGAGTAACATCAAAAAATACTGTGACAAGCTTTGGATACCTATAAAAGATCGGATCAATCAACTATTAGACTTATCCATTATTTTTTCCTTTGATCATTCTGGATTCAAACGGCACTGCCCCCATCAACTTGAGATGGTCGATCTATCGAGCCGTCATGGCATCGTAACGGGGGCTAGCAGCGGCATTGGTTTAGCTGTCGCAAAAGCGCTACTTAAACAAGGAATGCACTGTCATCTAATAGGGAGGGATCTAGAAAAATTAGAAAATAGCTTTACATCTGATCCAACTGTCGCCTGCGCAAAGTTTCATTGTCTTGATATGACCGATCTAAACAAGGTTTACTCTTTTGCACTAGATGAAGTGACCACTCCCATCGATCTTCTCATCCACAATGCAGGAGATATGCCTCATTCGCTCACAATTACCAAAGATGGGTTTGAGCAGATGTTTGCTTCTCAAGTTCTGGCTCCATTTATATTAACAAAGACTCTAGCTGATTCAGGGAAGCTTCAACAAGGTTGTCGCATCATCTTTGTTTCATCCGGTGGAATGTATTTGCAAAAGCTTGATCTTTCAGATCTTCTTTTTGAAAAGCGTCCATATAATAAATATACTGGCTATGCAAATGCAAAACGCGCTCAGGTGATTCTTTCTGAGCTGTTCTCAAAAAAATACCCGCAATACTTATTCAGCTCTATGCATCCAGGCTGGGCAGATACGCCTGGAGTTCGTTATTCCATGCCACTCTTTAAAAAGTTATTAAACAAACGACTCCGCTCTGCAGAAGAAGGTGCTGATACAATTTTATGGCTCGCAACAACTCCTGATTACTCCAACGGAAAATTCTGGTTTGACCGGAAACAAGCGAAAACCACGATTCTTAATTTATACAAATCAAGCAAAAATGAAGATGACTTGCTATGGAACTACTGTGAATCGATTTTTTACGGGTCCTTAACGCGATAACGAAAAAATCTTTGCTCCCAATGACGGAAAAAGGCGGCCCGCGCGAATAGCACAATTCACTAAACTGGGATGAAGCATGAGTTGATGCAATCCTTTTCCATAGAAGATTTGGGAGGAGCACCGTTTTCTCCAGGCACGTTTAAAGCCAATGGGATCATCGCGGCTTGCATACTCTGCGGCGAGGCAACCGCTTGCCAGAGCTAATGAAAGGCCATTGCCGCTTGCCGGCGGTATCGTTCCTGCTGCGTCTCCGATCCAATAGGTGCGGGGCCAATCTGGGGGCGATCTAAGGCCAAACTCAGGAATAAAAGCTTCTAACCAATCGGCAAATAAATTGGTGCCTGCAGAGATCAGCTTGTGAAGAGTGGGATGCGATTCAATTAAAGTTTGCATGAAGTGTTTGGATGAGGAAGCTCTTTTGAAGTTTTCTATCGTAGTGATGCAGGCCATGTTTGCCCCTCCATTTTCAATGGGTACTATTCCCAGATAGGCATCGGGAAATAAGAACATTTCGAGACTGGAATTCAGGTCAATTCCCGAAAAATGTGTTTTAAACCCTGCATAGCGGATACTGGGAGCGTTATTTGAATGGGATGAAAGACGTCCAGCAGCAATCAACAAGTGTTTGGCCAAGATTTCTTGTCCTGAGGATAACATAAGCCTATGAATGCCTTCGCTATCGGATGGAGGAATTAACTTTTCGACCTTGGTGTTTGTCAAAAGAGCAGCTCCCAGCTGAACGATCTGTTGAGCTAATTCTGTGTCAAGGGTCCTATGTGAAAGGGCGCCGGCAGGAGAAGGTAAATTGAATGGCAGCGACTGTGTGAGTGTGTGCAGGTGGATTTGTCGAAGGGGGATGAGATCGATGTCCCAGCTCTTCAGGATTGGCAAACTTGAAGGGGAAAAAAATTCTCCGCATACTTTATGAGCCGGATAGCTGCCCGCCTCTATGACCAGCGGTTTTATCCCAAGTTCAATTAAACGCCTGGCAGCTGCCAAACCGGCAACTCCCCCTCCTAATATGACTATGTCAATCTTTGTCGTCATTCAAATGGCTTCCTCGAAATGTCGATCCTAACGATCCAGCGAAAGGCCCAATGCCATGTTATGCTGCAGGCCTTCTTATTGATGCCGGCAGCCTCTAAATATCTCCACCAATCTTGACGTGTAAATGCCCGTCTAATTGACAATGAACCATCATGCTTAATCAAACGGTTGCGGAATAGAATCGGGCTGATTAAGTTAAAGCTGAGAGAGGCAAGAAAATGGCGGTGAAGATCGTTGAGGATCACAGCCCTTTTTGCCGTTTGGCAGGCTTGCCTTAGAAAAGAGATGAGTTCATCATCCGAGAGATGATGGGTCACTAAAGTCGCCGTTACCAGATCAAACTGTCTGGGAATTTCATGAAGATAGCTTGAAAAAAATTGAATATTAGGAAGAGTATTATTGGCTTTTTTAAGATTTTCTCGAGCGATTTCGATTGCTTCATCGGAAATATCGATTCCTTCGATTTTTGCTTCGGGATAGTGTTCTGCGAGGCTGATGGTAAACTGTCCGCTCCCGCATCCAACATCTAAGATAGATACTGGAATAAATTTTAATTTATTCAATGCTTTAAAAGTGGCTCGATTTCCTCCAAGGAAGCGCCCTATCCTGTCGAGGTTGTAAAGGCAATCACGGTACTCAGCCGCAGTATAGTAAGAAGTGCCCAGATCGATGAGTTCTGGTTCCCGGGAGCGTTTGCTTAACATTTTGGTTTCCGCATTAGAATTCCTTCGGCCGATAATCCGGGTCCGAAACCGACGCCTGCGGTCCACTCATGCCGTTTTGTTTGGCGTGAAAGGAGATCCAAAACAAATAGGAATGTGGCGCTTGACATGTTGCCATAATCGTTTAGGATTTTCCAGGAGGCTTTTGTTTGATATGGATCTAAGTTCAATTTTTTTTCAATGGCTTGCAAGATTGATTTTCCTCCGGGATGGATAGCCCAGTCGCATTGATGGGAAGGGACATCATCTTTTAGTAAACCCTCTGCAAACTCTTTGATTTGCCTTCCAATCAGAACGGGGACGGTATGGGAAAGACGCATGACCAATCCTTTATCGCCCGCTTCCCATGACATTTTATCAAGGGTGTTTTTAAATCCAAGTGAATAAAATCGACAAATCTCCCAAAGAGGAGTTTCTTGCGCATTGGGATTGGACCCAATGATTGCCGCTGCAGATCCATCGGCAAAAAGAGCGTTGCCCATGATCGTTTCACTATCGTGGTCAGCTTGTAGGTGAAGCGTGCACAGTTCGGTGCAGACAAGTAAAATCCTGTTGGCAGGATTCTCTTGAGCAAAAGCTCGGGCCACGGAAAGACCTTTAATAGCTCCAAAACATCCCATGAAATTGATTCCAAGGCGGTTAACGGAAGGTGAAAGACCAAGATCCTGCATCAAGTGAAATTCGATCCCCGGAGCCATGACGCCCGTGCAAGAGACCGAGATGATGTGTGAAATGTTGGAAGGATCTCCGCCCCATGATTCCAATGCTTGACGAGCGGCCTGTTGAGCTAGCTTTGGGGCTTCTTTTTTATAACGGATATTTCTGTCTGACATTCCTGGTGTTATTTCAGGATATTGAGATCCCAAGAATTCCCATTCCTCGCGCGGCTTGTGTAAATCGTCGAAAACGGAATGACGCTTTTCAATCGCGGAATTATGGTAAATACTGCTGGTTAATTCAGCCTTTTCCTTCTCCAATCCAAAGATTGCAATTGCCATTTTGGCAACATCCTCCTGCATATAAACATGAGGAGGAACAGCTGTTGATAAAGCTAAAATCAGTGAATTCATAAATCTTGCATATCCTGTAAAAAAACAGTTTTATATTATTATCCTTATTACCCATACATATTTTTTTTGGAGCTATGTAATCGGTTGTCGTTATCCATTTATCCACAGCTACCAATAATGCCTCGACCATTTGTTTTCATTTCTCCCTACTAAAGAATCCTAATATTCTACTAAACGAAGACGAAATAGAAAATAGGTTAAGGGAGCCAAATGAAGGTTAGGAAGCCTGAATTGCATTCCGATGTGAAGGACGATTTGAAAGCCCTTCCCATGCAGTAATTTGCTTTTAACGTCAACAATATGCCTTTCAAAGGAGACATTGACTCGACTTTAGCATTTTTTGGAAATAAAATTACCACAGAGCCCACAGAGAACACAGAGGGAGGATTTATATCTTCATTCGACGAATGCCTTCTATTAAACCCCTCTCTGTGTTGTCTCTGGGCTCTGTGGTAATTTTATTTCCAAAAAATGCTAAAGTCGAGATTGAGTTGGCAATGATGTTTGGTTTGAATACGATTCACTGGTTATGAATGGCGTTACGATAGGCAATGGAGCAATTATTGCTGCCAGAGCACTAGTCGTCAAAGAGGCATGAAGGCCGAAGGACTTTGGGAGTGTCAGAGCTTTAGCTCTGCTTTCTTCTCGACACCTTAGTGTCGATTCTCCTTCCATCGTGCACGAATTCTGAAAAAATAAAAGGAATGGCATCGACACTGAAGTGTCGATGTTAAAGCAGAGCTAAAGCTCTGACACTCCCAAAGACCTTCGGCCTTCATGTCCACTTTTGCTATCTTCGCGGTCAAAACAAAGCGCAAGAGGCCTTGCGCACTCCAAACGCTCCGCGAGATTGTGTCAGGCTGACATCGGGACATTATCCTTGTATACTCTTGAAGGCAGATTATCCTGCCTAGGCATGACCCCAATTTAGCAAATACTTCAGCTGAGGGATGAAAGAAATGCTTTGCTATCGACTAATTTAACAACAGGAACCCCGCCTGCAAATGTAGTTAGAAGACCAAAATTATGGTGACAAGTTAGCTCAAAGCTTTCCTTTATAACAGAAATTTGCCACCAAATAAAATTACTTTTTACGATATAGCTTTCAGTTCTATCCTCATAAGGGGCGTACTTTGCGCTTTCAAAAACTAAAGTTCCATTATTTTGAATTTCAAAATGAACTTCATTAGGGACATGAAGTACGGTCCTCTCCGATATTATTTTTTTTGTGAACGCTCTATGTAATTTAATTTCAACCTTTGTACCTTCATTGGTATCAAAATAGTTCATATTTTTTATATTGTTTGCAAACAAAGCAGTAATCAATTGATTTATATTTTCTTTTTTATGACTTTTAATCGATTCATCAACAATACTTTTTAATTCGTTTATTTTTGGGCCTATAGTATAACCAAAATTGATTATAAAGTGCTCCCCATTTTCTACAGATCCATTTTGATAAGAAGGCAAAGGCAAATCGTTCATTTTAACTCCAAATAGAAAAATTATGCAGTTGAACTTATGGCAACACTGGACCAAACTAATAAGATCAGTAAAGTTCATTTACTCTCCACGACCTGTGCAGCAATATTTAAAGAATACAATCAAAACCCATTAAAGTCCAGTAACCCAAGCCTCCGCTTCGCTCGGCCTGGGTTAACGGTAACAGGGTTTTATTTATCTTGCTTTATCTGAATCTGATCAGGATCATTATTTTTTATACCATCCAAAGAAGCGATAAATTTATATTTCATATCTGTAAAAACAGCGCGAGCTATATAATTATAGGGTCTTTGATATGTATTATAAAAATAGTCATAAAAGGTTGATATCTTTTGCTTCTTTTCCTTCATCACATAATCTTGATAATTTTGTTTGCGTTTTTGCAATAACTCTAAAAAAGCACTTTTATCTTCTTCTCTTAGATAACGAATTATCTGATTTTCTATTGAACCAAAAAGGGGGTTTTTTGAAAAATTGCTGACCGAAGTGTCGATACAATATATTCCATCATGCGCAACGATAAAATTATACGCTCCCAAATCAGAGAAGCAGGATTCTTCAAGAACGATCATCCATTCGATTGCTTCTTCGAGAGAAATCTTACGATCCATAGGTTTAATTTTTTTTTGCCCAAAGAGATGTATGAGATATACATCTTCAGCAATTCCCGCTGGGAATAATAATGCTCTCAAAAAGCATTTAAAAGGATAAACGCAGAGAAGGGGAGAAGGTTTTAAACGACACAAGGACAAACGACACCAAGGACGCCAAGGACAATAACGACGTCAATGGACAATAAGGACATCGCGCTTTAAAGCAACGTTAATGTCGTTTGTCCTTAATGTCGTTTTAAAGCGCGATGTCCTTATTGTCCATTGACGTCGTTATTGTCCTTGGCGTCCTTGGTGTCGTTTGTCCTTGTGTCGTTTAAAACCTTCTCCCCTTCTCTGCGTTGTACTTGTTTAAAAGGCTTTGTAGGGTGTATAATGATTCCAGCGGGAACTGCTGATACATCTTTCATTATAGAATAGTCCCATCTCGTATATTGTTTCTTGAGAAAAGATAATAGACCTCTTGCGTGATTAGCATTACACGAAAATTTAAAATTTTTTCAAGTAAAGCAGGTTGTGCAGGAAGTCTATTTAAAAAATAGTGAAAGCTAGAACAACGAAAATAATGAAAATCACCAAAAACAAGAAAAATAAAAATTTAGAAATATCAGCAGAAATAGCCGCAATTGAGGGTAATCCTAAGACACCAGCAATAATCGCAATAATCAAAAAAATGAATGCCCATTTTAACATATCTGCTCCTTATGGCTTAGTAAAGAATTGAGAAAACTTTTCTTTTTCTTAACCGGATATAAACCCAAGTTCGGGGTATGAGCACAGGATTATACCTCACACAGCTAAATTCATTGTAAAATATTTTTTTAAAAAAACACACCTTTTTAAGCAGGATGGCTTTTTTTTATTCAAACCAAGCTAAAATGAGAGCGAGAGCCGCACCTGTTGTTAAAAGAAGTGCGGCAATCCCCAAAATATTTGCGATCATTCGATTAGCAAATTTACCCATGATATGTTTTGAATTGGCAATGTATAGAATAATAGCAATAAGAAATGGCGTAATGAACCCATAGAGAATGGCGGAGTAAATAAGTGATTTAATAGGATTTAATCCAAGAGTATTTAAAAGTAAGGCAATCCCCATAGTAGCTAGGATAACGGCATAAAAACCTTTAGCTTTGCCAAATTTTTTATCCAAACCTCTATCCCAATCAAAAGCTTCTGCAAACATATACCCTAAACAACCCGCTAAAATTGGAATCGCTAAAAGTCCTGTTCCTATTACCCCTAAAGCAAAAAGAAGATGGGCATATTCTCCTGCTAATGGTTTTAAAGCTAAGGCCGCCTCTTTTACAGTTTCAATTTGAGTAATACCTGCAGGAAAAAGGACCGTTCCCGTTGTTAAAATGATAAAAAACATCACGATGTTAGAGAAAAGCATACCTATATTCACATCTGTTTTCATGTCATTCACTTCTTTTTTATCCGATTGATCCGGTTTGTGATTTCGATCCTCAACAGACATGTTGCTTTGCCAAAAAAATAGGTAAGGTGAGATTGTTGTCCCTAGGATAGCAACTAAGATAGAAATAAACTCTTTATTAAATTCTATATATGGAATAAAACTAGCTAGTAAAACTTCAACCCAATCTTGTTTAACAAGAAACGGAACAATAATATAAGCAAATAAGCTAATACATAACCATTTCAAAAAATATGCTATCTTTCGATAATTAAAAAATATGAGCGCAGAGAGAATAACAATAACAAACAAAGAAGAAAAAACAAAGATAGGAATACTAGGGAAAAGTAAGTTGGCTATAGCTCCCATACCGGCTATGTCAGCAGCAATATTAAAAGTTACGGCTGGGAAACAGATCAGGAGGAGAAGATAAAGAAAGGACTTATGGTAGTTTTTTTTAATTACCCCAACAAGTCCAAAACCTGTCACAATGCCTATACGTGCACACATTTCTTGAATGCAGTACATTAAAGGATAGGTAATAAAAGCTGTCCATAATGTGGCCAATCCAAAACCTGCTCCTGCTTGGGAGTAGGTTGCTATGCCTGAAGGATCATCATCACTTGATCCTGTAATCAAACCTGGTCCAAGTTTCTTCCAGAATGTTTTTATGTTAAATTTCATTTATTTCTTTACAGACAGTGAATTCAGTAATGTTTTAGCAGCGGCCGTAGAAGATGCAGGATTTTGACCCGTGATAAGGTGACCATCAACAACCACGAAACTTTGCCAATCAGCTGCCTTTTCAAAATGTCCACCTAAACGTTTCAGCTCATCCTCGACAAGGAATGGTACAACCTTAGTAAGTTGCACTGCCTCTTCTTCGCTATTTGTGAAACCAGTCACACGCTTACCTTGTACAAGAGGCTTCCCTTCAAATTTCACTCGATGAAGGACACCTGGAGCATGGCATACCAAAGCAATAAATTTGCCAGAGTTATAGAAAGACTCTAGAAGTGCTATGGATGTAGGACTTTCTGCAAGATCCCACAGTGGGCCATGTCCACCCGGATAGAATACTGTATCGAAATCTTCTGCCCGCATGTCAGCCAATTTAGACGTATTAGAAAAAGCTTTTTTTGCTGCATTGTCTTCCTTGAATCGTTTCATTGCAGGTGTCTGATTTTCTGGTAGATCACTTTTTGGATCGATAGGAGGTTGTCCACCTTTAGGTGAGGCTAGAGTTATGTTAACCCCTGCATCTCGAAAAACAAAATAGGGTGCCGCGAACTCCTCCAACCAAATGCCGGTTTTGCGACCTGTATTACCCAGTTGATCGTGGGAAGTCATCACCATTAATATATCCATAATATTTTTCCTCCATTTTTTTTATTACATACTCCTATACAAATTGTGTGGCAAGACAAATGACTTCGTAAACACTTTAGAAATATTTGATCGTGTGTGTCGGCCTTACAGGCCTCTTGGAATGGAGGCCTATAAGGCCGACATATTTCAAATCTTTATAATTAAAAGTCACTGCTTTCGATACTTAATTCATTTTCATTGCATGCGTTATCATCATTATTGCATTCCCATCCCCCACCTATCACTTTAATCAATTGAATTGTACTTACAAAGCGAAGGCCCTGTAAATTATTTTGGACAATTTGATTTGCGAGCTCTTCCTGCTCACTGATCACAACATCTAAATAAGAGGTGACCCCATTTATATAACGATTGTTGGCAATTCTATACGTTTTTTTTGCCCACTGAACAGCATCTGAAACATCATCAAATTCCTTAGCATAGCTCTCTAAATTAGATAAGGCATCTTCGACCTCTTCTAAACATATTAGCACTTGCTGTTGATAGGCTGCGCTTGCTTCTCTAAAACGCGCTTCTTGTATCGCTAAATCTGCTGACAGTCTTCCAGCATCAAAAATCATTTGTGATGATCGAGCTCCAAATGACCATAAACGGCTATAACTTGTAAGAAAAAATCTTAAATGAGGACTTGAAAAACCAGCCGCACCTGTGAGCGAGAGAGAAGGAAAAAAAGAGGCGTAAGCGACATTTACTAAAGAATGTTCAGCAGCCATCAGTCTCTCAGCCTCTGCAATATCAGGTCTGCGTAAAAGAACCTCCGAAGGGATTCCAACGGGAATTTTTGGTGGAGATCCTTGTAACGGATAATGCTCAAAATAAAATTCCGATGAAGGATTTCCTGTTAAAATAGCTAAACGGTTTTCAAGCTCAGCTCGCAAACGGACTATTTCACGATACTGCGCTAAGGTAGCACTAACCTCTAGATTGGCGCGTGTAACATCAGAATAGTCAATGATCTTGGATTTATACCTGGATTTATTTATTTGTAATGACTTTTCGCGATTTTTGATAGTTAATTCTAATAAGTCTATATGTGCATCCAAGGTTCTAAGCTGAAAGTAAACCGTTGCTAAATCAGCAGTTAAAATTAACATGGTGGCATTATATGCCTCTATCTGGCCCTCCCAGTTTTCGCGAGCAGCTTGATACCGGCTGCGGATCTTACCCCATAAATCTGCCTCGTAGCTTAAATTAAAAGGCAACAAATAAAGCACCTCATGGGCTCTCACAATGACCCCATCTGAATATGACTCGTATACAACCCCTTCATTATTATAAAATGGATTTAAATATAGCTGTGGATATAGTTCAGCTTTTGCAGCTTTCATTACGGCTCTAGCCTCTTGAACCTTATTGAAGGCTATTTTGAGGTCATAATTTTTCGCAAGAACCTCTTCCTCTAATGAGTTGAGAAGCGGATCGTTAAAAACTTCCCACCAATAATCTTTGTAGCAGATATCTGAAATGGCCGTGCTATTTTTCCACATTTGTGGAACCTCAGTATCAGGAGGACTATACTTTGAGCCTACGCTACAGCCAATAGTGAACAAAAGAACTGCAATCCAGGTCAAAACGATGAGTTGTCTATGGATCTTTTCTAAATTTATAAATTGCATGCGATGCAGCCAGTCCTATTGGTGGTTGGAAGTATCTAATGGTCTTACTTTTACTTTTATTCCTTCTCGAATTTTATAAGTAGGATTCAAAATAACAGTGTCGCCTTCTTTAAGTCCTTTGATGATTTGAACGCTCTTGCCGTAATCTTTGCCGATTTGAACTTGTTGCATCGAAACCGTATTATCCTCTTTAAGTAGTGCAACAAAAGGAGGACCGTCACGAATAATGATGGCTCCTATGGGGATATTAAAACTGTCTTTGTAGGGTTTAAAGGAAAACTTTACTTCAGTATAAAGGCCAGGACGCAGCAAATTTCCCTTATTTTCTATATTAACCTGCGTTAATAATGTGCGTGATACTTGATCTAAAGCAATAGCATTTCTGTCAATGAGACCTGTGAATATTTGATCCGGATATTCTGGAACAGAGACCTGAGCTTCGAGCCCATCTTGTATATAGGGATAATAAGGCTGCGGCACCTCTACAAAGACTCTTAGGACTTCTGTGTTAGCAATTTTAAAAAGAGGCTGTGAGACTGTTTCAAAACCTATGGTATAGGGTTGCGTCATTGTTTCATTTCCGGCAGATATCAAAGATCCGATATCGATATTTCTTTCGACAATTATCCCATTAAAAGGTGCAAAAACATATTTAAAATCTTTCAAGACTTCTAAGTGTTTCACTTTAGCTTCAGCTGCCCCGACATTTGCGATCGCAGACGTATATTCGGCACTTGTTTGGTCAACCTCTTGTTTGGAAATAGATTCTGGATCTTGCGCATACAACCCCGCCCACCTTTCGGCGGTAATTTTTGCAATCCCCTTTTTAGCAATCCCACTTTCTAGATCCGCTTTCGCTTGTATCCATTCTGCATCCACATCAGGGGTATCAATCTCGCAAAGCAATTGATTTGCCTTAACTTCGTCTCCGATATCCACTAGGAAATTTTTCAAATAGCCATTGGTTCTAGCCAGTATGGGTGTCAAATTATAAGCCACTAGAAAACCAGGCAAAGTCAACACTATTTCTTCGCTTTCGGGTTGTACAGTCATCACCCTAACATTTTGGATAGAATTATTGACGACACGTCCCTTTTGTTCCTGCCATCCCACCCATCTAAAGTATACTCCTATAGAAAAAAGGAGTGCGATTACTAATAGTACAGAACCTATGAGAATCATTGAGCCTTTTCTGTTTGAGGCTGGAGCTGGATTCGCTTCATTGTCTTTAGTTGGTATCATTGTCAATTTCAACCTTTTAGATATGGATTAGAAGTTTTGCGAAAATAGGAGAAGATAACAGGTACAAAAATGAGAGTGGTAGCCGTAGAAAAAATAATGCCTCCAATCAGAGCACGGCCAAGAGGAGCATTTTGTTCCCCTCCCTCACCCATAGCAAAAGCCATCGGAAGCGTACCCACGATCATCGCCATGGCAGTCATGAGAACAGGACGAAGACGTATCACAGCAGCTGAGTGTACAGCTTCGATAGAATTATTTTTTTCATGCATTTGGTGGTTGGCAAATACTACAACTAAAACACTATTTGCTGTAGCAACACCTAAACTCACAATAGCTCCCATAAGAGAAGGAACGCTAAATGTTGTATGCGTTAAGAACAGCATCCAAACAACCCCTGCCATAGAACCAAAAAGGGCCATGATGATGATAGTAGGATCAATCCAGGATTGAAAGTTAATCACTAGGATTAAATAAACCAAAATAAAGGCAAACACAAACCCTAACATTAAGCGCGAGAAGGCATAATTCATATCCTCTACCATTCCCATCATCACAATTTGATTGCCGGGTTTAAGCTTACTCTGATATTTGTCTATAACCTCCTGAATTGCTCTTGAAGCACTTCCAAGGTCTCTTTCATAGACATTTGCATAGATATCTAAGACAGGTTGTATGTTGTGATGGGAAACGACAGCAGGCACTCTTTTGCGCTCAAGAGTAGCCAGGTTTGATAATAACTGAGACTGTTCACTGCTAGGACTTGTGATTGGGGTCCTCATGAGAGCATCCACACTATCAATGCGGTACTTTGGTGTTTGCACAGCAATTAGATAGGGAATGCCCATCTTTTGATCGAGCCAAAAATTAGGAGTGATGTAGGTGCTGTCACTGCATGAAATTACAATATCGCTTGCTACATCTATCTGCGTAATCCCTGCCAACATGAGCTTAACTCGATCGACATTTAAAAATAGCTCAGGCTGGTCAAAAAGTTGACTGATTCGGGCATCTACGATCCCTGGAATTTCAGATATCTCCTCAACGAGTTGTTGAGCGATCTCAACATTATTTTCATCATAACCAATAACACGAACATCGATGGGTGTTGGAAGCCCAAAATTCAAAATTTGACTAATCATATCGGCCGGTTGAAATAAAAAAGAATAGTCTGGAAAACGCTTAATCAGATGTTCTCGCAACATTTGTACATAGGCAAATGTCGAATGGGATTTAAAAGGCTGCAAAGAAATCAAAATCCCTCCGTCCCACGTTCCAGTAGTAGTCGTATCACCAAACGCAAGATTAAACGGGGATTGCGGAACTCCAATATTATTAATCATGAGTGCGATTTCATCATTCGAAATAACTTTCTTGATTTCATCCTCAATTTCACCAAATTTTTCTGAAGACACTTCGATACGTGTTCCTGTAGGCAAATAAGCATGTAATTTTATCTGACCGGCATCAACTATAGGAAAAAAATCCTCTCCGACAAAATGTAAAAGTAAAAATGGACTGAGGAAAACCATGCCAAAGACAATTAAGACGGCTACCCTATTGTCCAATGACCAACTAAGTGCATTTGCATATCGATTACGGAATGAATGAAACCCTTGAATAAATTTATCCTGTAGCTCCATTAGCACATTTTTCTTGTCATGGCTTGTAGTGTTGTTTCTTTCTAAATGTTGAGTCATTACTGGCAGCAAAGTAAAGGCAAGAACGAATGAGGCGATAATCGCAAAAACAACTGCGAACGCAAAAGGGACAAATAGAAATCTTGAGGGACCCGTTAACAGTGTAATCGGAAGAAAGACAATGCAAATAGCTAATGTAGATACAAAAGTGGGAAGAATAACCTGAAAACTACCTTCGATTATGCCTTCAGTTATAGGTTTTCCCAGCTTCATATTACGATGGATGTTTTCTAATGTGACGACAGCATTATCGACCAAAATACCAACCGCTAGGGTGAGTCCGCCTAACGTCATAAGATTCAGCGTATACCCCATCAAGGTGATCAAAATGATCGATGTTAAGATAGAAAGAGGTATCATTATCACGACAATCAAAGTACTGCGCCAGCTTCCAAGAAAAAGGAACATTAAAAGACCGGTTAACAATGCAGCCAAGGCGCCTTCTATAAGCACTCCTTTAAGCGCTGCTTTAACAAAAATAGACTGATCAAATAAAAGATCGATTTCAGTTCCTTCCGGTGCTGCCTCTCTCAAAGTATTAAGAAGCCTTTTTACACTATCAACAATATCTAAAGTTGACGTACCCCCGTTTTTCAATATCGTCATTAAGACAGCTCTTTTGTTCTGGTTATGTACAAGGTTTAATTGAGGAGCATAACCGTCGTGTGCATGAGCGACATCTTTCAAATAAATGATCGACGCATCTTTTACTGCAATAGGAATGGAATTATAATCCTCAGGCAAAAGAGGAGTGTTGTTTAAATTAACAAGATAATCTATGTCTCCAATTCTCACATCGCCTGTAGGAAGTACAATACTTTGAAAGTTTACTCCATTATTTAAATCTCTAGGGGAAAGTCCTCTAGCTTGTAATGCATCGGGATATGCATCAACGACCATTTCTCTTGTCTTTCCTCCATATGGAAGAGGAACAGTGACTCCCTGAAGAGACGCTATCTGCGGACGAATACGATATGTGGCATAATCCAAAAGTTCTTGTTCTGTTAATGTTTCACTCGATATCACCATTTGAATCACGGGCACTGTGGTAGGCGAATAGAGTAGGATTTCTGGAGGAGTTACACCTATAGGCATACGTTTTAGGACAGTTTGAGAGATGGATGTCGCTTGGCCAATAGCACTTTCAATATTTATATTAGGATGAAAAAAAAGGCGGATGATAGACAGGCCCGCCAGCGTTTGAGATTCAATGCGAGATATCCCTGTAACATAATTAGACAGATAAATTTCACTATTAGTAGTGATTCTTTGACTGAATTCCTCTGCCGGCAAGCCATTATATGTCCATACTATGCTTACAATTGGCATGTCAATATCAGGGAAAATATCCTTGGGAGACTGGATAATTTGCCATATGCCCAAAATCATGATCATTATGGCAACAACAACGAATGTGTAGGGTCGTTGAAGGGATAGTTTGATAATTGACATAATCTAATTTTTACCCTTCACCCACTGAATAAACATAATCACTTGATTTTGAGCACTGACCATCCATTCAGGCAATCTCATTGCTTGCGCAACTCAAGCTTTTTATACATTATTTTTTTGATTGTTGAAAACAATTATATGAGATATTTTGCACTAACTAATTCGGAAGTCGATATTTAAAGTATTTAAAGGATATACGATCAATTGAATAAGAATCACGAAACAGATCGAACCCAGTCAAATAGAAAAAAAATTGTAGACTAGTTTTTTGTTATGGGCCATTATTCGATTTAGCCAAGTCAATTGGTTTTGTCGTTCAGTTTTACAAAACAAAATTCAAATATGAGGGGTTTTTATGAAAAAGTTAGCTTATATGCTATGCGCAGCGTTCCTAACTATGTCATTTTCTACCGTATCAGCTTCCCATTCCCACTGGCATCATCATAAACAAGATAATTATAAACCTCGCTTTAACATTCCTCTTCCTGGGGATACGTTAACAGCTACTGTTGATATAGTATCTGGAATTTTTACAGGGCCTACTGGCAGCACTGTCACACCTTATGTATCTACACCAGATGGATTTGTCCAACAAGGAACCGCGACTTTACTCAGCGATCTACCAGCAGTAGTCGTATTTCCTACAGTTAGTCCAGTTGTGGCAGGTACATACACCTACGGATTACTTGTCAATGGTTCAGGTATTGATCTCGGTGCGGACACTTTACCAGTTATCGTTAGTTCAACAACTTCAGGCATTTCAACAACAACTTATATCTATATTCCTTCTTCAACTCTGACTACAACCGAATCCCAATTTAACGCTGCATTTGTGTATAATGCTCCAGCTTTCCCCTAATCTTTCCTGATGGGGTAAGCCCTATTTTGATTCTCCAAACCCGGGATTTCTTAGAAATCTCGGGTTTTTTTGTGCTTGGCTTAGATCTAGACAGGGCCTGAGCCAATGTCGTCAAATTAAGAGAAATTTAAACCACAGAGCCCACAGAGTACACAGAGAGGGAATGAATAGGAGTTAAACTTTGTTATATTCCCACCTCCTTCTCTCTGTGTGCTCTGTGGGCTCTGTGATTTAAATTTCTCTTAATTTGACGACATTGGGGCTTGAGCTAGGGTGAGTTCATCTTAAGAAAATAATCTACGCAATCTGAAAAACATACTCATATACCTTGAAACGAGTAAGAGCAGCCATTTTTTTATCCTTTTCTCTTTTTATAAATTCATGTAAAATCTACACAAAACTAACAAGAACAAAATTGCTAAAGGACAAAAAAAACCTATCGAAAACACTTCTGAACAAGAAATTGAATTAAGAAGACCGCAGCTTGCAGGACAACTCGATTAGAAAAAGGAAAGACGATGACTTTAATTTACAACAAGTATTTATTGTATTTATTGATTTTATTAGCCCCTGTTGTTGTTACAGAAGCCAATGAGCCTGCGAAAGCAGCTCATAAACCTCCCATCCTTACAACTACAGCGATTATCGAAGTATATAATCAAGATCAATTCCAAGGGATTGTTCTCATTGAGCGAGGAAAAGCTCCATTCGGAAAAGCAATTCCTGGAGGGAAGGTTGAATATGGAGAAACAGTTGAGAATGCTATAAGACGAGAAATGATGGAAGAGGTCAATCTTGAATTGCAGGATTTAAGGCAGTTTCATGTCTATTCTGATCCATCTCGCGATTTTCGGCATCATTCTGTTGAAGTGACACATTTAGCAAAAGCTTTTAGTCAGCCAACGGCTGGTGACGATGCTGCAAAAGCATTTGTCGTGAAGACAGAAAATATTCCATGGAATGAGCTTGCTTTCGATCATGCTCAAATTCTCAGAGATTATCTGAACTATAAGACCAGCCACACATCATATTCAATAATTAAACCATAAGTATTGGAGACCTAATGTTTTTGCGACATAGATTTTTCTTTATTCTGACGCTTTTACTCCCTATCATAGCTGAGGCTAAAATTATTGAAACAGCTCATATTGCTGATGCTCTCCCCTATATTGACGAAGAGACCTGGTTTCTAGTTGACCTGGATAATACAATGTTTGAAGCCAAACAAGCTTTAGGGCATGCCAATTGGTTCTATGATGAAATGCAACAGAGATTACAAAAAGGGATGACTCGGGAAGAAGCCATTCGAGATACATATCCAGGCTGGATTAAAACCCAGCAAGCTTGCCCAGTAAAGCCCCTTGAAGAAGATTTTGTTCCCAGCCTGATTGCATTGCAAAATCGAGGAATCCTTGTGATGGGACTTACTCATCGGCAACCTTCTGTTGCACAATCAACCATTCAACAAGTTGCCTCTTTAGGAGTTGATTTCATCACAACAGCCCCTTCCAAAAATTCATTTGAAGTACCTGCAGCCAATCCTACACTTTATTCACAGGGGATTTTATTTGTCAGCGATTATAATAAAAAAGGCGATGTCTTCATGCCTTTTTTATCCATGATAAACAAAACTCCTAAAAAAGTTGTTTTCATCGATGATAAAAGAAAAAATGTGGAAGAGCTCGAGCAAACTCTAGCCAAATATGGAATAGAGTATATCGGCATTTATTACACGGCGATTGAACATACCAAACCGGTCTACTCACGTGAACTTGCTGAATATCAATATAAATTCCTCGATAAAATCATGAGCAATGAAGCCGCAAGCTTGCTTATGCAGCATGGTCTGGAGTAAAATATGAGAACAATTTATTTCTTAATTGAGATTTTTATATCAAAATAACCAATCCTATTCGTACCTAAATGCCCCCCAACATTAGGCTGCATGATAAAGAAGAAGCTAAATGTAAATCATTAATCCTGAATAAGTTCTCTTTGCGGGAGTAACTGCTGATTAACGGCTAAGTTGTCAAAATTTCATCGCATGCTATAATGCTAATTCAATCGAAGCAAAAACACGTTTTTTTAATTGAGAGGTGAGCTATGAGCGTTGTTCCTACACAAGAAAAAGAGAAGACAAAAAAAACGGAACATCATCCCCTAACAAACCTGTTAAAATCCATTCAAAGCAAAATCATCGGCCAACATCAGATCATTGAGCAGATGCTGGTATGTCTGCTCACCGATGGCCATGTTCTTCTTGAAGGCATGCCGGGTTTGGCTAAAACGCGCTCTGCAAAAGCTATTGCTGATGGCATTGAAGGAGCCTTTCATCGCATTCAATTCACTCCGGATCTACTCCCTTCTGATCTGATCGGCACCGAAATTTATATCCACGAGAAAAGCGATTTCGTCTTCCGCAAGGGCCCCCTTTTTAACAATATCCTGCTTGCAGATGAGATCAATCGTGCCCCTGCAAAAGTGCAATCGGCCCTCCTTGAAGCTATGGAAGAAAAGCAAGTGACGGTAGGCCACAAAACCTATTCTCTTCCTGAGCTCTATATGGTCATCGCCACACAGAACCCCATCGAGCAAGAGGGCACCTATAACTTACCTGAGGCACAGCTCGACAGGTTTATGATGCATCTAGAGGTGGGTTACCCCAACCATCAAGAAGAGCTGCTGATCGTCGAACTCGACGAGAAACGCCAACAGTACACCAGAGAATCAACTCTGACACTCACGTCCACAGAAGAGGTTTTAGCCGCTCGTCAAGCTGTATCGCATCAATATATTTCAGAGAACTTAAAAAAATATATCGTCTCGCTTTCCTCAGCAACGCGTACACCGGGAAAATATTGCCGTGAGCTCGCTAAATGGATTGTTCATGGAGTTTCTCCACGAGCCACCATCGCACTCATCCGCTGTGCGAAAGCACTCGCTTGGCTAAGAGGTGATGAATATGTCACTCCAATGCATATCCACGATGTCGCCTTTCCCGTATTACGGCATCGCATCTATCCCTCCTTTGAATCAGAAGCCGACGGGGTTTCACGCAATGAGATCATCCGCAAGCTCTTGGATGTTGTGGCCATTCCTTAAAGAAGAGAGGTGTGCATGCTTTATCCTGATTTTAACGACCTAGTTGCCTATAAAGAACGTAAACTTGATAAGATGCAGCTGGCGCGCCGCAAAGTGAGCTCGTCAGCGCCGGGCAATCACCACTCCCCTTTTCGTGGACAGGGCTTGGACTTCGATGCTGTCCGTGAATATGTGCCTGGTGATGACATACGCAATATTGATTGGAGGGTGACTGCACGCACAGGATCTCCGCATTTAAAGCTATTCAAAGAAGAAAAAGAACGGCATACCATCATCTGTGCGGATATGAATGCAGCAATGCGCTTTGGAACAAGAAACACCTTTAAATCGATCCAAGCCGCACGCTGTGCTGCCCTCTTAGGCTGGAGAGCCCTCGCCCATCAGGATCGCTTGAGTGGTTGTTTTTTTGGAGATGTTTCAGGTGGAGTGCATTATTTTGCATCCAAGCGTACACGTCAATCGCTCTGTATGATGCTTAAAATGCTTGCAGATCCTCCTACAGAACAGCATCAAGTCTCCTTAGAAACAGCTCTGCAGCATATTTGTAAAGCAGCCCATCCCGGATCATTGATCTATCTGATCAGCGACTTTATGGATCTTTCGCCAGCTTTTCTAAAAGAGTCTAGTTTAAGCCGCCTCAGTAAAAGCTGTGACTTGGTCTTTATTTCCATCAATGATGCCGCCGACCAAGCACTTATTCCTGCCGGAATCATCGGCTTTTGTGGACAAAATGCTGAGAAAGTATATATCAACACAGAGAGCAAAAAAGGGCGCGAAACTTACGCCGCACAATGGGATACGAGTCGCAGAACGTTGAGTAGCGTCACGGAACGGTTTAAAATCCCGCTCATAGCACTTTCCACTGAATCAGATATTCATCGCGATCTGCTTTTAGGACTCAAAAACATAGCGAAGAGGAAGAAATGTCTTCTTTAATGCAGCAATTACATGATATTGAAGGACTCGATGCCATGAGTCCTTGGCCTCTAGCCATAGGCTGGTGGATCTGTATAGCTTGTGGACTAGTTGTCCTTGGTGCAGCCATTTGGCTGCTTAAACGCAGATTAGATTATTTAAGAAGTTGGAAAAGAGATACTTTTAAGCGGTTAGATCGTCTAGAACAGAATCTCTCTCCCTCTACCTCCGGAGAGACCATTGCATTTTTGTCAGAGTACATACGACGTATTGCCATGCGCCGTTTCCCTCGCAAAGAATGCGCTGGATTAGTTGGTGATGCCTGGTTAACATGGCTAAAGGCACATGATCCCAAGCAATTCGATTGGGCTGAAAAAGGAAAACTTCTTCTCGAAATTCCCTATGCCCCTGCATACAAAGACCTGCCGCTCCAGCAGATCAAAGAGTTAATTCAAGCTGTTAGATATTGGGTGTCTTAACATGTTTCACTTTCATTCGCCGTGGTTTGCACTTCTTCTGCCCTTGCCATTATTGCTTCGTTGGCTGCTGCCTGCCTTGACAAAAGAAAAACGCGATGAAGCTGCTGAGATCTCCTTTCCCGCAGTGCATCGCTTAAAAAATGTTTTTCCAGCCTGCCAGACAACCCGTAAAAGAAGCGATGGCATCTTCTTAGGCCTTCTTTTATTATCTTGGTTACTGCTCATTACCGCTCTTATGCAACCAGAGAATGTGGATCAGTTTCGACAGATTAAAAATAAAGGTTACGATCTCATGTTAGCTGTAGATATTTCCGCTTCTATGCGAGCGCTCGATTTTTCAACACCTGACAAAGCAATAAGTCGCCTGGATGTTACTAAAGAAGTGGTCGGAAATTTCATTAAGGCACGGTATGGAGATCGTGTAGGCCTCATTCTTTTCGGACAATATGCCTATTTACATGTGCCTCTAACATTGGATACAGTTTCAGTCAGCCGCATGCTCAATGACGCTGTTGCGGGCATGGCAGGCAATGCGACAGCGATTGGAGATGCCATAGGGATGGGCGTGCGGACACTGCGCGAGCGGCCGCATGGATCTCGAGTTCTCATCCTTTTAACTGATGGAGAGGATAACGCAAGCAGTATTCCCCCTTTGGAGGCCGCCAAGTTAGCTAAACAGTATAGCATACGGATCTACACCGTCGGGATAGGTAAAAAAGGCCTAGTGCAATTTCCTAATCAGTGGGGCGGATATAGCATGGGGGAGGCATCTATGGATGAAGATCTGTTAAAAGAGATCGCTCAAGAAACCGGAGGACAGTATTTTTCAGCAACAAACAAAAAGATGCTTGCTTCCATTTATGCTAAAATTGATGAGCTTGAAAAGAGCGAGGCCAACGAGACTTTATTTCTGGTTCGGGAGCCTCTTTATCAATATCCCTTAAGCCTCTCTCTGTTTATCTTGCTGGCTCTCACCCTGTATCAGCTGTTACATAGGAGAGCAGTTTATGGATCTTAATCAACTGCACTTTGCCCATCCCCTTTGGTTTTTGATGCTGCTTGTCATCCTTATCGTATGGGGCCTATTTTTCCTTTACTATCGACGACAACATCCTCTCCATCAGCTGGAGAAGTTTATTGATAAACATCTTATCCCCTATCTTCTTTTAGGACGCGAACAGCAGAATAAAAGGCGTTGGACTCCCCTGTTCTTTTGGTCGCTTGTCTGGATCGGCCTAGTGCTCGCTTTAGCTGCCCCACGCTGGAATTTTCGCGAAATCAGCACTTTTACTCGCGATCAGAGCCTTGCAATACTTCTCGACCTTTCTGAGTCAATGAATGCTAAAGATATCTCTCCTTCACGTCTGGGCCGCGCAAAGCAAAAGATCGAGGACCTTCTCAACAGCTCCAAAGGAGTAAAATTCGGCCTGATTGCCTTTGCTGCTGATCCCCATATGATCGTGCCTATGACCGAAGATAAAGATACGATTCGCCATCTTCTTCCTTCAATGGAAACCGACCTTATTTTTGTGCAAGGAAGTAAGCTAGCACCGGCCCTTGAGATGGCAACCACAATGCTGGAAAACGAAGTTGGAACCAACAAGGCAATCGTGGTGATCAGTGATGGGGGGTTTGAAGATGCAAGCGCAATCCAGACAGCAAAAAAAGTTGCAGAGAAAGGAATCGTTCTTTACACCATAGGAATAGGTTCCCTGGAAGGAGTCCCTCTTAAAGATCGCCAGGGCGTTGTCGTCAAAAAAAATGGATCCCCCATTATATCTAAGTTAGAAAAAGATAAATTTCGCGAGATCAGCAAAATTGGGCGTGGACGTTATTTCGATGCCGACCATTCAGAACAGATCTCGCTCATTTTAGAAGATCTAGAAAAACGCAGTGATGTGCAACAAGAAGCGAATAAGACCCAGCACTTTTGGGAAGAGCGGTTCTACCTATTTCTTCTTCCCATTCTTCCTTTCTTTCTCTGGTGGTATCGAAGAGGCTACATTTTTAATCTTCTGCTCTTCATGCTCATACCCACCTACTCCCGAGCATCTCTGAGCAGTTATTTCTATAATCAGGATCAGAAGGCCAATCAGGCTTATGAAAATGGAGACTACCCTGCTGCAGCTCATGCTTTTCAAGATCCATATAGAAAAGGAGTCACTTATTATCGCATGGGCGATTATAAAGCTGCTGAAGAGATGTTTCGACAATCAACACGTCCAGAAGTTGCCTCAAGCGCAGCTTACAATTTAGGCAATGCACTTGCCCAACAAGACAAACTGCACGATGCGATTACTGCTTACGAAGAGATGCTTGAAAAATGGCCGGACCATAAGCAAGCTAAGGAAAATCTGGAACTCGTCAAAGAGATGCTCAAACAACAAGAGCAGCAACAGCAGCAAGACAAGGAAGATAACCAGAATCGTCATAAAGACTCTAACAAGCAGGATAAGAAGCAAAATCAACAGCAACAAGACAAGAAGGAAGAACCTTCTGAAGAGCAAGATAAAGAGGATCAATCGGAAGAACAGTCGATGCAAGATCCTAGCTCTTCTGAAAATGACGCAGACAGTGATGAAAAGCAACAAAACCACGATTCTGATGAAACTTCAGAAAAGCCTTCCGAAGAGCAGGAGTTGCCACAGGATGGCGAAGAACCTCAGGAGGCGCAACAACAGACGATGGCTTCCCAGAATGAGAGAGAAAAACCCCCACCTCGTTCTCAAGAGGATCTGGATGCCGACCTTTGGCTCAATCAGATTAAGAATGACCCTAAATCATTCTTAAAAAACAAATTCTATCTCGAATCCAAGAAAAATGGAACCAAAGAAGAAGTAGACCCCTGGTGATAATGGGGCCATGATAAAGGGTTCTCCTTACAGGGCCCTCTTTTTTATTGATTTTTATTAAAAAATCAATTATAGTTATAATGTTATATTTACAGAAAATATTTAAGGAATTATGACTTATATTATTACACAAACTCAATCTATTTCGGCACAAGAGGAGCTTATTTACAAATCATTATATCAATTGGAAACCCATAATAAACTAGAACCTATTCCATTATATGTTCAAACCAACGAAGAAAAAACTAAACGAAAAGTACTGCGTCTTATGGGATCTGGGGGGGCGAAGCGTGCCTATGAATTAGATGGGGGAACAGCTTTGCTTATGGCCAACAAAGGATCTTTATCCTCTATTGCCAATTCAAAAAAATGGTCCGAAATGGTTGATGAAGAAATTACGGAGACAAGGCGTGTAAGGGATTTGGGGTTGTTGGCTTGTAATTTAGAAAAAACCACTGTTTTTATGACTAATGATTCGATCAATGGCGTACCCGCCTATTTAACAGAATCTTTTACTCAATTAACAATGAAGGGGATGTGGATTATTGATCGAAAGAATCCTAAAAGCTCCACTTGGAAAAAGAAGTCTTTTTTCCATGAAACGGCCGATTCATTCAATGAAAAAAACTGGGAAAAAGCGCTGAATCCATTTTTAAAAGATGTAGCAAAATTATTAGTGAATAATTTTTGGCTATTTGGGGATAATGTAAACATGGCTGTTTTAGAGAGGCCCGATCAGAGTGATGGTGTAAAATATGAAATTCGGTATTTTGGCTTTGATTTTTCGAGTAAATATGCTCAATTAATTTTTAAGAAATTAAGTTCTGAAGAAATTTCTTCTCTTATCCCTACTATTGTGG